>Ga0193692_1000011_pt1 | contig 53483 bp, 81 predicted proteins | sample L3a1metaG_FD_144917 | JGI IMG/M metagenome (GOLD analysis project Ga0193692, IMG submission 144917) | Soil microbial communities from a riparian zone of the East river system, Colorado, United States - L3a1 | ecosystem: Environmental > Terrestrial > Soil > Riparian zone | place: USA: East River... | reverse complement strand
GAGGCTTTTAATCATCCAAGAACAGAAAGGAAAGTGATCTTAGTTTTAAGTAGGAAACTTTCAAACTCTTGGGGAGCTTTTGCAACCGATAAAGGTTATGCAGTTGGATTTACAGATTCAGCAGCTACTGAAGGAGTGACAGGGCTTAAAAAAATCCAGTACGCAGAAGAACATTTTGGTAAAAAGATCGGGGATATGACCAAAGAAGAAGAAACTTATGCTTTTGAAAGATTAAACGAATTATCAACAGAAATAATTGGAAGGACTTAAAGACATAATTGAGATCATAAACGAAGACCTCAGAAATTCTTTTGTAAAAAACGGATTCGGGGCTTTGTCTTTATTTGGAATATCTGAAACGACTTCCAGACTTGGCGTTTCTTTTCCGGTTTTCTTCGCTACCAATCAAGGAACATGGGCAGGATTCGAAGATAAAAAAGAAGTCATACTTTATCACAAGTTAAATTCGGTTCAAACTACACAAGCGCAAACAGGCTATGGTGACAGTTTTGGAGAAATGATAAACCGTTACTCAATGAACTTGGTAGTTTATTTTAAAAGTCAAAAAGTCAAACCGGATGAGATGTTTGCTTTTATTCAAGCTGTCTTACCGGAATCGCCTAGACAAGAAAATTCAAAATTTACTTATATTCGTACAAGCGTTCTATCAGCTATCTTGAATACAATGCAGGTTTTTAATTCAGAGTACAAAGGAATAACGTATTCGTTAAAACCTGAACAGAGCTTAATAAACATAAGCTACACTATCGAAAGTCGCTTTAAAAAAGGCTGCTTTAATTGTTGTTAATTTTCAAATTTAATCTATGTCTATTTACTATCCAGAAGGCTGCGAATCAGACGTGCCGGATCATATATGCGATCCCTGTTCGATCCCTGAACATGGAAGGGTGAGGTCTGTGGCCTTTATAAAATCATCTTTTAATTTCAGCGATCCTACAAATCCGACTGAATGGATCACAGGAATAAACAACAGGGATATTATTGTTATTCCTGAAGTTCTTGGTTCATTCGATGGTGGTGCGCCGGTAGAGAGTCCAGGTTATGGCGATCAGTCAACAAAGATAACAGGGTATAACTTCTCACTTCTTTTCAAAGACCCTAACTATCGTGAGAACTGCGCTTTCTACAACGGCATTAAGAACGCAAGAAATTACAGGGTAGCTTACAGAACAGAAACGCAGATTCACATTAGTGATAATACGGTTTCTGTAGTTCCTAAAAATCCAGTAACGGAAGATTTGGCTTCGGAAGTTGTTTGGGATGTTGAGGTAAAGTTTGCACAAGCTGACTTACCTTGTCCTGTAGAAACTCCTCCAAGTATTTTCGACCAATGTCTTTTAGTAACTGCGGCTTAAAATACGGGTGGGTTTTCTCACCCTTTTTTTTATTATGAAAAAGATATTAATCTTAATAGGATTCCTTTATTCGTTAAATTGCTTTTCTCAATCAACAGTTTTACTAAGAGGTGATACTATAAAAGTCTACAAGCAGGGTGGTGATGCTGTTTTAAAAGTGGAAGGTCATTTGATGCTTAAGGATTATAGACAAGGCAATAGTAATGATTCTGTTCTTACTTGGGATGCCACCACAAAGAAAGTTAGAATGATGGATAGGGCTAGCTTTGGTAGTGGTTCAGGAGCAAATATTTACAATTCTGACGGAATCCTAACAGGCAATAGAGTTTTAGGGGGTGCAGGGTATAATTTACAAATAGGTGATAGCATTCCAAGTTTAAGTATTTTTTCAGGAAATGATTTTGTTTCAATGGGCGTAGGGTCTGCTATTCAAATGTCAGATACTGTCATGTCGTTACAAAGCGGGAGTACGACCGACTTTACTTCAATAATTTTTTCCCCGACAAGAATGAAATTTACGGCTGCTGATGGTAGCGGTAGCATTGGAGATATTTGGACAAATACGGGTAGCGGGTATGGGCATTGGGCGGCTGGTGGTGGAGGTGGTACAGGTTCAAATCTTTCATGGGATGCAGCAAATCATCAAGTAGATATTGATGGTGGCGGAACAAGCGCAACTATCCCTTATGCAACAGCAGCAACAGATGGGTTAGTTAGTACAACAACTCAAACAATCGGAGGAGCTAAAACATTTATAGGGGCATTATTAGGGTGGAGAAATACGTCCGTTTCAGACGACCTTCTTTCTTTTTCAGGAACAACTAATGGTTCGGATTGGGTTGGAACAGTTTCTTTTTGGTCAAATATAAATACAAATGGAGGAAATCTTAGAACGGAAATATCAGGACTTTCAGCAAATAGGACATGGATATTACCAGATGGGAATACAAAAGATACTCTTGCAACATTAGCCAATGTTCGTGCAGGTGGCGGTGGGGGAGGAAGCGGAACAGTAAATACAGGCGCAAGCGGTAAGGCAACATACTATCCAGGTGCAGGAACTACGGTTGATGATTTTGCAGCCGTTGATTATGCCGCAAGCGGAACGAATGTTTTAATAACAGCACTTAATACAACAGACGTTCCTTTAAACGTAAAAGGTATTTCTTCGCAATCTGCAAACCTGTTGAACATATCATCAAGTTCAGGTACAGGAGACATTGCACAGTTTCAGGCCGATGGTGATTTTATAGTTGATGCTACCACGTTATTTTTAGACGCAACGAATAACAGGATTGGTATAGGCGATGCTTCCCCACAAACAACTTTTCAAGTCGGGGCTGATGGAGGAGCAAGTTCTGCCTTTGGGACAGTAGCGCAACAGTTAGTCACCAATAGCGGATCAGCAACATATACTTCATGGCTTGGCCCAGCAGCAACAGAAATGTTTATTGGTGCAGAAAGCGGGCAAGGTGTTTTTGGGTCTATCAGTAATCACCCTTTGCTATTAAGAACAAATAATACACTACGATTAACAATAGCAAGTACGGGTGAGGCTACTTTTACAAAGACGGTAACAGCTTCACAAGGAAGTACAACTTATAAACTTGGTGGTTCTCTTACCGTAAACACAACTGATGCGGGAAATGTGGGCGCAGGAGAAGATGATCTTATTACCTATTCTGTTCCTGCCGGATTACTGGCAGCAAATGGAGACTATATAGAATTTACAATGTCTTTTGATCTTGCAGCTAACGCAAACGCAAAACAGGTTAAAGTAAAGTTCGGTGCTACTACGATTTATGCAAGCGGATCACAAACTCAGAACGATGGAGTAATAGAGATAACTGGTAAGATAATAAGAACAGGTGCAGCGACTCAAAGGATAACTTATAGTGTAAGTAGTAACACAACATTATTTACTGACTATGCGGATTATGTGACAGCAGGAGAAACATTAAGCGGTGCGGTTACATTAAAGGCAACAGGAGAGGCGGTAAGCAATGATGATATATCACAAAAGATATTAACGGTTAAATTCTTTCCTAATAATTAATGATATGAGAAATATTTTATTGGCAATATTTATATTTTTTTCCTTCTCTTCTTTTGCACAATTAAGAAGTGCGGGAACGGGAAGCGGTAGTATTGTTTTTTCTACATCTCCGACACTTGTAACGCCAAATTTAGGAACGCCATCAATGTTAGTCGGCACTAATATTACAGGAACGGCGGCAGGGCTTACTGCGGGTAATGTTACTACAAACGCAAACCTTACCGGAGATGTAACAAGTTCTGGAAACGCTACTACAATAGGCGCAAATAAAGCTGTCCTTTCAAAGTTAGATGCCAGTAATGCAACAGCGAATAAAGTTTTAATGTCGGGCGCAAGTGCTTCGCCAACATGGAGTACGCCAACTTTTCCGAATGCTTCAGCAACATCAAGAAAGATGATTGTTAGTGATGGCACAAACTGGATAGCTTCTACTGAGCTATGGCCTATTGCAACTACATCAGGTAACACGCTTATTAGTGATGGCACAAATTGGGTTACCTCTGCAACAAGAAACAATTGGACATCACTTGTAGTTAGTGGTTCAAATTACACTAATGCCACTACATCTTTAACAGATATTACAGGACTTGTTTCAGGGACATTAGCAACAGCAACATTATATGAATTTAACGCTACGCTATATGTTAATTCAAGTTCTACAGCAGGAATGCAAATAGCGGTTGATCAAACAGGAGGAGGAACAGGACAAATAGGTGTTTGGTCAGGAGATGCAACGAGTGCAACAGCTACAGCAATATCAATAGCCAGTAACGCATTGGCTCAATCGGGGGCTGCTTGTATTCTTGTTAATGGTGACGGTATTATATCAATCAGGGGATTTATTAAAACGGGAAGTTCTGGTTCACCGACTATAAAAATAAGGGCATTAAAAACAACATCGGGAACAGCAACCGTTTACATCGGTTCTGTGATGAGATTCAGAGTGGCGAATTAATTATATCTTAGTAACAAAAATATGAAACAACTATTAATTATTTTGGCGGTTATTTTTTCAATAACAGCAACGGCACAGACAAGTAAAGACACAACTAAGAAAATTAAGGTCCCCGTTGACACGGCTTATATTCTTGAAGGAAGCGTTCAGGGTTTTCAATTATTATTTAAAGCAGTTTCAGAACCAGGAAAAGTCACAAGGGATGAAATAAATATATTACTTCAATGGATGACTAAAATTCAAATGATTGAAGTTCCTAAAAAACAGAAACAATGAAAAAGATATTCTTTCTATCATTAATAGTGATGTCATTCGGATCACATGAGTCTAAAGCACAAGTGAACACAAGACTTGATACCGTGTTTGCCCGTTTTAGAGTATTTACCTACGAGGAATTGAGTTATATAAAGGGCGGGTGGACTCCGAGAGATTCATCCGAAAAGAAGTTTTTTAAGAAAATGCAAGTAACGGTAAACGCAATTTCAAATAAAGTTAATTCAACAAGCATCACTATTGACAGCATACCGGGTGCGATTGCTGTTTTATGGTATTCTAATTTCAGATCAGCTCAAGAAGGAGAAACAGCAGGGTTTACTAATAACATAAAAAATGTAATAAAGGGCTATACTCCATTAAATTTAACTTGTGTGGCGATAGACAATTCATTGGACGCAAAGAGAACTAACATAGTCAAAAACGGTAAAGACGATTGGTAAAAAATTAAAATAATATATATGGCAAAGAAACCTCCGAAACCGCCACACGGCACACCTCCGAACACAATCCCAGCTCCAGAAGGATTAGTGGCTACTATTAAATCAGACGGCGTTCTTCTTCAATGGTACAGCGTTCCATTTGCAACAACTTATTGGGTTTCCAGAAGTGACAGGGAAGCGTTAGGAGAAAAAGCTATTGCAATTATTACACAAACAAGTTTTACGGATCATTATCCTGTTGCCGGAACTACTTATAAAGTAGCAGCAGTTGTTGGTGATACTCTTGGAAACTTTTCAAATCCTGTAACTCCTATATAATGTCAGATGCTGTATTAATAGTAGTTGTACCTTCAGCAATAACAACTATTGGGTTAATTGTTGTAGCTTACTTAAATACAAGGCAGAACAAAAAGATTTCAGAAAAGGTTGATGGTTATCATAAAGAGGTTAATGGGAAAATGGGGGAGTTGTTAACGACAACAAAAGCATTAGGTAACGCAGAAGGTAAAGCACAAGAAAAAGCGAAAGGTAAAAAATAATGGGAGCCAAATTTGATGCACTATTTAAGGCGTTTAAAGACAATCCTACTGCTGCAATTATGACGTTGCTAGTGATCGGCATTTCTGTTATGTTTACTATTAATCAAAAAACAAATTCTAGTGTTCAGGATGATCTAAGGAAGGCAAATAAAGATTGTGCTACTGAAAAATATGTCGTTCAGGTTCAGGTGGAACAATTAAGAGGGCAAATTGTTGATTTAACCGGGGCTTTTAAAGAACTTAAAGGAGAGATGAACACACTTAGAAAACTTGGTATCGTAAAAGAATGAGAAATTTAATCTACATATTGTTTGTTTTTGCTTCCTGCAATAGTAGTTCTGAAAAAGCAAATCCGATACCTGTAAGTAATAAGCCTTTAACTGATTCTATTTCATTAATAGTTGACAGCCTTCAAGAGTGGACAGATGACCTTTCAAATGTTTCTGATTATGCTATCAAAGCTCAGTCTAAAATTAATCAGTTACAAAAAGAGAATAGAGAGCTTGCTCAAAGAGCAGGAGAGAGTGAACCACTAGCTTTTAAGTTTAACGAATACCCAGATAATAGAGATAAGCAAATAAGCGATTTGATTACTGAACTTTCTGCTCTTAAAAAAGAAAACGTAAGGCTTAGAAAACGTATTGAAGCAGATAGTTTAATTAAGTACGGCAAGATAAAGTCGATGCCTGATTACATCGACCAAGTGCCTAACGAACTAAAACCAAACGATAAAAGTTTAATTGTTACCTTAAATAAGAAATTAAGGGGTGATGGTGATATCTCTGAACAGGGTGTAAGTGTTTGGATAATGAAGTATACCAAAGACGCTAAAAAGGCTTTTAAGGGGTATGAAAGTTGTCAGCAAAAAGACTTAAATTTATTAAATGCTAAAGAGGCGAATTATTATCAAGGGCAGTATTTTTTCAATGACGTAGAACCCGGAAAGTATTTAATAAAAGTGTGTGCTTTGTTTGGAAACTGGATGGTGATTAATAAAAAGGATTATAAACAGGAGATTGAAATGTTGATGTCTCCACCTATTCAATAACTAAAATTAAATGTATGAGTACAACTACAACAACATCGAAGCAATTCACTCTTAATCTTAATGACTTTTGGAAGGGTTTGATAATGGCAGTTGGTGGTGCAGTATTTCAGATCATAGTTGATACAATCAATTCGGGTACTTTAACTTTTGATTGGAACTCAATCTGGAAAACAGCATTAGGCGCAGCAGTTGTTTATTTGGGTAAGAACTTTTTTACATCTTCAGCTATCGTTGTAAAAGATGTTCCAAAAGAAACAGTTGAAGCAGTTAAGGAAGGTGACGCAAAAGTTACTGTTACTAAGCAATGAAAAAATGGGCATTCATATTATTATTTGGACTTGTAGCCTGTAATGTAGAAAATAGACAAAAGAATAAGGCACAACTTTATCTTTTTAAACATCCTGAATTTTCTGCCGGCTATTGCGCTGAACAATTTCCTGATAAACCGGATTCCGTAATAGTAAAAACCGATACCGTAACTGAGATTCAGTTTATGGATTCGATAATATACGACACAATCGGAAATCATTTAATAAGATTAGGCGTAGATACAAATGGAGCTACTTCATGGGTAAGGAGTGTGCCAACTAGGGTTATAACCAAAAAAATAACTGTTTATAAAGATTCAATCATTTACAGGGAAAACCGAGCAGAGCAAGAACGATTACAAATTGCTCTGCTTTCTGCTAACAAAAACATTACAGACTTAATTGCAAAAAATACAGTTTTAGAACAAGATAGAAACGATTGGAAGGGCAAAGCAAGAAAAAGAGGCTGGATGTTTTTGGGTTTAATATTCTTAGTTGTAGGTGCTGTTGGAATGAGACTGTACTTAAAAAGTAAATCAATTATAAAATGAAAAAACTATTTCTTCCAATTCTAATATCAGTAACCATGATCGGTTGTGATTTTAGTGGTCAGCCAAAAGATGACCGTGTACCAAGAGAAGATACTACGGTTACGCCAATAGATACTACAATAATTGAAGACGGAGTTGCGCCAGTAGCATCAAACGTAACTGCTAAGGCTAAACCACAAAAGAAAGAAAAAATAACTTGTTCATTCGGGTTTAAAAAACTGAACAACAGGAAACGACCAATTGAAGAAGCTCCTGGTGGGAAGAAAGGTAAACCTGTTAAACCCGGAACCGAGCCACCCCTACCGCCTCAGCCTCCTACAATTTCAAACAACGTTATTTATATAAATTATTTCGGGAAAGATATTCCTCCTACTATGTGGAGTATAACACCATTTACTGTTGGTGATGCGGGATTAGCGCAGCCTGAAATCGACTACATAACAACAGCAGTAGCGGCACATTTCCCAGAGTACAATATAAGGATTACACAAGACAAAGCTATTTTTGATGCTGCTCCTATTGGTCACAGAATCGAAGTAGTAGTTACAGAAGATTACCAATGGTACGGAAGTGCAGGAGGAGTTGCTTACTTAAATTCTTTCACTTGGTCGGACGGATCACCCGCTTTTGTTTTTTCAACATTGTTAAGTTATAATTCACATTATATCGCTGAAGCTATTGCACATGAAGCGGGACATACACTTGGGTTAAGACATCAGTCAGAATGTGTTAACGGAGTAAAAACCGTTGAATATTCTTACGGGTGGACTATGGGGAATAGTTATAGCTCATATCCTCAAGGTAGTTGGAATCCAAACGGTACAAATCCTTTTTGTGCAACACAGGATGATAATGCTTTATTAACAGCAGCAGTCGGGAGGAAATAATATGAAATCAGGAGATTGGGTTTTAATAATGTTGGCCTTTTGCGTAACCTTTTCAATACTGATAACGGTTATTGGAATTGTAGTAAAAGGAAAAGAGGCGAATGAAAGTTCAATGGTTGTTAGAACGGCTTTGATTGATCTTCTTAAAGTAATTGTCGGTGGTGTAATCGGTGCAATATCTTCACATTTATAGTTATCTTTATAGCAATGAAATCTTCTGCTATATATAAGATATTTTCAATCACTAATCCTTCTAAATTTTATATTGGTAGTGCTATTAATTTCAATAAAAGAAAGCTATCTCACTTGAATGGACTAAGACGGCAAAAGCATCCAAATAAAAAACTTCAAAATCATTTCAATAAATACGGGGAAAGCGATTTGGCATTTGAGATAATAGAGTTAGTTAATGACAAGGATATAATTTTAAAAAGAGAACAAGTTTATATTGATTGTCTTAATCCGGCATTCAATATTTGCACTTCTGCAACTTCCCCTAATATCGGTAGGAAACATTCTGAAGAGACAAAGCAGAAAATGAAGGCTGACAGAAAGGGATTAAACTTAGGTGTAAAATTTTCTCAGCAGCATAGGCAAAATATGTCTGCTGCAAAAAAGGGTACAAAGCCAAGTCTTGGTAGGGTTTTATCTGAAGAAACAAAAAACAAAATAAGGCAATCGGTTATTGCACTAAACAGAAAGGGTATAAAGCAATCTGATGAAGAAATTTTAAATAGACTAAAGAATAAAATGGTAACGGTTGTAAATCTTAGAAGTGGTATTATATACAGATCAATAACAGATGCCGCAAACAAGGAGAATATAAACAGAAATACTCTTTATGGTTGGCTCTATGACGAAAGAAGAAATAAAACTGACTTAAAATTACATGAACAATGATTACAGAAAAAGCGTATACCGACTCGGCAAACTTACTAGGTGTTGAACCTGCTATTATAAAGGCTGTGGCAGATGTAGAATCAAAAGGTAGCGGGTTCTTGGGAAGTGGCCATCCCCTCGTATTGTTCGAGCCGCACGTCTTTTGGGCAGAACTTAAAAAGCGTAGAATTGACCCTACAAAGATCGCAGGGGCTTCAGATATTCTTTATAAGGATTGGGGAAGTAAACCATACGGTAAAAATTCGGCTCAGCCTGAACGATTAGAAAGGGCAATAAAGATAAACAAGGATGCTGCGTTAAGTTCTGCAAGTTGGGGAAAGTTCCAAATCATGGGGTTTAATTACGAATTATCTGGTTTTGCCACTTTAGATGCTTTTGTTGCAGCCATGCACATTGACGAGGATCAGCATTTACACGCATTTGTAAATTTCGTTAAGAATAAGAACTTGGTTGATGAACTTCAAAGAAAAGATTGGGCGGGTTTTGCTCTTGGATACAACGGATCAGGGTATAAGCAGAATAAGTATGACGAGAAGCTGGCGGCTGCTTATAAGAAGTTTTCCTGATCATGTGTTCCTCCGTTGGGGTTTTATAGATTGTTTTCGGTTTTGAATTTAAGCCATGTTACCGGACTTATAGTTGTTAATTCCGTGTGCATTTTTTCAATCAACCCTTTCAGCCTTTCATTCTCTGCTTTTAGTTCCTCTATTTGTTTTGATAATTCACGGACATCATCAGAATGGTGGGTTTCTTCTTCTACCAACTCCTTCTCTTTCTCTGTGCATTGAGATTGAAGGGCGGTGATTAATTCATTGCCTTTTTTATAATATTCGTCTATTTTCATTTTCAGGGCAGCATTCTCCTTTTCCAATTCTTCCCGCCCATCGGTTGCAAGTTGGTAGCCGTATCCAGCACCTCTTTCAAAATCAGCCATATCATCAATGTAGCTATTATCGTACTGTTCTTTTGATTTGTTGAGAATCGCTTCCTGAATGCGTTGAGGTATAGTTGACATTGTTTTTATTTTTGGTTTGTGTTTCTAACTTTCATTTCAACCGAAACAATTAATTCGCCATCAACATTATTTGCTCCTTTAAAAAGGAATAGTTTAAAATTCTCGTTCTTATTGAAGCTATCTTGAAAAACGGTTGCGGCAAAAAATGCCCATAATTCTTCTCTACCTTCTTTTTCTGTTTCGGCTCTTGAAAGCGGTTGAAAAATATCTTTTTCTTCCTGTTTGTAAATCACATATACACTCATATATTTATTTTTTAAATTGGTTTATTTGGTAGTGGCATCAACGATCTATACAAGATTGTAAATACCTAATTTCATTTTCAGCTTCTTTCAGTTGTTCTTGTAACTACCCTATTTCATTAACGGCTTGGTCATATTCTTCTTTCCAGTTAAACCCTTCCGTCCATCCCTGCCTATTGAGGGAGGCGGCATAACGGATCATAGCGGGTTTTATTAATTGCTCCCATAATTGAAATCTGCCGGGATCTGAATCGAAAGTCCAGTTCATTTCTAAAATAACTTCTTCTGGTGTCATTTGTTTATTTTAAAAAGGGGATCGGCCAAACCAAATCCCCTGCTACTAAATATCTAACTGTGATTCAAAATACTGATTGATCTTATCATCCTCATCCTGTCTGTCACGTTCTTGCTGCTCTTCATGTGCCAGAACGAATAAAGCCCGTCCGTAGTCAACTCCTGGTCGGATCTCCGATTTCTTAGCATTACTCTGATCAATGATTGACTTAGCAGATTCTAACGACCAGCACTGAGGGAAGTTTATACGCTTGCCATTCTTGAAGATATTGAACGTACTGTCTATAACAAACCCGTTATATTCTAAGTCGGACATTAGGCCGTATTCGGATGGGCGAGGTTGCATGGTTAAGATTGTTTAAGAGTATTTAATTCGTCTGTTAACTTTTTAATCATTCTATGATGATAGTCTATATTACCAGCAAGTGAGCTGCGTTCAAATACGCTTTTACTTCTATCCATTTGCATTTGAAATATTAGAATCATTTTTTCATGGGCTTCAATTCCCTTTTCTCTATTTTGTATTTGCCATTCATTTTCAGTCATCTTAATTAATATTGAAAAGAGTATCTTCAAAAACAGAATTACCGCCGATTGTAAACATTACTACATAATCACCGAAATGTTTAACTACTTCATAGCCAGTTATCGGTTGAGCAGACTCAAAAGTCTTATTACCGTTATCAGAGATCATTGTAAGGATTCTTGATTGTGCAGTTTTGCCAATCATTGACTTTACGAAGTTGTGGCTCATTTGTAAAGTTGTCATTTTGTTTTGCTTTTGTTATGTAAATATAACACTCTTTTTGATATTTACTACTTTTTAGTAAAAAAAAAATATTTATTAACATTTTGTAGAAATTTGTAGTATTTATCAAATAAGCTATTATATTTGCAATATGAAAGTAAAAACTAAAATTAAAAAAGACTCAGGAGTTTCAATAAAAATTGACTCTGAAGTATGCGGTAAGCTAAGAGTTTATTGCACTGAGAAAGGTCTGAAAATAGGCCGATTTGCTACTAGGGCAATCGAAAAGGAATTAGCTATTCTTAACATACAATCATAAAGCAATGAACGTTCAACTTAATAATGTGAACCCCGACCAACTTCAGGGGTTAAGAAACAACTTCGAAAGTAATCTGGTAATTACGGAAAGCGAAGATCAGGGTAAATTCAATGTCTCTTTTGATTTGAATAACGAAATTGACCTGTGGAAGTTGTTTTTTTCTGGAAGCGATTACTGTCTTGCTAAATTTGGTAAACACGTAACATCATGATATATCTTTTTTTATTATCCATAATCATAAACATTTTATTATGTTCATGGATCGCTATAATTACGACGAAACAATCACGGATAGAATCAGACTATGACGATACAGAAGGGCCATTCTACAACAATTAATTAACTTAAAACCGTAAACAAAATGTCACACGAAATTGTTAGAATTGAAAAGATCCAAACGGGTGAAATAATGTCAATCGCTAAAGCGTTCTATGAATCAGGAATGTTTACTGATATTAAATCAGCAGCACAAGCAGTAGTAAAGATTCAGGCAGGGCAAGAAATAGGCATACCTCCTTTTGCTTCAATGTCAGGTATTCATATCATACAGGGTAAACCAACTATCGGAGCTGGACTTATCGCATCCAGAATAAAAGGATCAGGTAAGTATGATTACCAAGTAAACGAACAGACAGAAAAGATATGTAGCATTGACTTTTATCAGGGTAAAAAGATGATTGGTAATTCTACATTTACTATTGAAGATGCAAAGAAAGCTGGAACTAAAAACATTGATAAGTTCCCCCGCAATATGTTGTTTGCTCGTGCAATCAGTAACGGCGTTAAGTGGTACACTCCTGATGTTTTCGCTGGCCCTGTTTACACTCCTGAAGAGTTTGACGTAGTACCAAAGACTGAAGATGTACCACACGAAAACGTAATGCCAACAGATAATAAGGCAGATGATTATTATCCCACTTGGCAGAAAGAAGTCGATTCAATGGACACAGCAACCAAACTACGCCAACTGTACGACGTTCACGCAGCAACCGTCTCTGAAGATGAGAAACTAAAAGCAATGTTCAAAACTAAACAGGGAACTTTTAAAACTCAAGCAGTATGAAACCAACCGACATCTTTATAGCTAACTATTTCGCACTTCCAGGTTTAAAGTTTGATGTTAAGTTTTTCGGGACTAAAAGCGTAACTAAGATCATAAATACAGTATCGCAGTTCTTAGATATTGATATTTCTTTGATGAAAAAGAAAACAAGGAAGCGTGAGATCGTGGAAGCAAGACAGATAGCAATGTTTTTTATGCGGAAGCACACAAGGGAAACATTAAAATACATCGGAACTGTATTCGGAGGTCGTGATCATACTACAGCTTACCATGCTTGGAAAACTGTAAATGACCTTTGCTTCTCTGACGAACAATACAAACAACGTTTACTTCAAATTGAAAATTTATTATGATGCTTAAACAGATACAGATTTTTGACGAAATAGAAATAGAGCCAGAAACTATTATTGAAGATAAGCCTTCAAAGAAGAAACATAAATTCTGGCAACCATTACCGACTGATGTAATAGAATTTATTCACCTACCTACTGTAATCGGATCGGGCTACGAAGAACAAGTTGCAAAACTTGCTGTTGAGGATGGTGTTGCATATCGTGCAGCCCGTAAGAATATGCAAATACATTCTGCCATTGTTCTAAAAATTAATAACGAGTTTTCAGGTTTCTTTACTTTCCAGGTCAATCATGTTGTAAAAGAATTTTGTTTGCTTCAATCAGCAATGGCATTAGGCAAAGAGAATAAAGAAATTTATAGCCAAATGGTAAATGAGATCATTAAGCAAAACGTTGACGGCTACCCAATGATAATGACCGTAAGCACAAAACACATACTGGAAAACCCAAAAGTGTTTGAAGCGATCGGGTTTAAAATATATCTAATGTTAAGCGGTTACGCTTATATGGTGTACGGGACTTTGGAACAAGTGCGAATGAAACGTCTTTGCCACGCAACAATGACAAACGCATGGACTACTACACGGGCTGACTGGTTGAGGATGAAAAAAGAATGGAATGAAAAAATAGAAGCCGCCGGGTTAAAACACGGAATTGAAAATCCAAAATTTGCATCTCGTGATGGGTGCTGGCAGGGAGCAAACGGTATGTCTAATATTGTATTGGCAAATCACACAGTTGAAAATGGCGAAGTAAAACACAACAAAGGAAAGTCATTTAACGGCAATGCTTCTGTTCTCGACCCTGTTGCCTGTGAAGTTATTTTGAGATTGTTTATGCCGACAAGCGGTGTAAGAGTTTATAATCCTTTCGGTGGTGGTGTTCAAATGGGGTTTGTATGTGGTGATAATAATTACGAATACACCGCAACAGAAATAAGGCAAAACCAATGTGACGCAAACAATGCAATCTGCCAGGATTTCGTAAACGTAAAATGGATAAAAGCAGATAGTTCTAAATTCGTGCCGAAGCAGAAATATGATCTTATGTTTTCGTGTCCTCCTTACTACCAAGTAGAAGAATATTTGGATTACGATGGTGTTATACCAGAGGGTGAACTTAATAACCTACCAACATACGAAGAGTTTAGAGATACATTGTTTGAAGGCTACGCCAATAGCTTAAAGATGTTGAATGATAATTGCTTCTTTGTAATTATGACAGGTGATAGCCGGGATAAAAACGGGGCTTACTATGGCTGTGAAGCAGAACATGAATTATTTTTTAAGTCACAGGGTTTGCATATTTATAACAAGATCATTTATCTTGAATCTGAGTTTACCAGGTTAGCTCATGCTAAAGTAACCTTGAATTACAGGAAGTTCCCCAAGACAGAGCAAAAGATACTGGTATTCTACAAAGGTGATATTTCTAAGATTAAAGATTTATACCCGCCAATAGGTAGACTGTGAAACCTTACAGTAATAAAATATCATTAGTTCAGAATGGCAGAGGCGTTTACTGCATTGATACCACAATGGGTTGCGCTTCGGGGTTGGCTGCAAACGAAGGCGGCTGTTACAACGATTGTTATGCAGCCATAACAGCTAAACGGTACGGGCATGATTTCAGCATAACAGTATTGAGATTGTTTGAAAGCGAAAAACATAAACGTGATATATTATCTCAGATAACTAAAATTAAAATGCCGTTCATTCGTATTGGGGCAAGTGGTGATCCTTCGGAAAATTGGGAACATACTTTTGATATTCTTAAAACGTTATCCAAGTGCAATACTGAAATAATAATCATAACAAGGCATTGGACTTTATTAAACGATGAGCAATTACAGTTGATGTCACGGATGAATATTTGTATTAATACTTCTGTTTCCGCATTGGATAGTTACGAAATGTTAGAACGATCACTTGACCAATATAATAGAATTAAGCCTTACTGTAAATCGGTGTTGAGAATTATTTCCTGTGACTTCAATCTTAGTAATCCAATTGGAAAACAGCTTGCAGAAATTCAGCACAACTTATTTAAAAACGATTCAACACTTGACACGGTGTTCAGACCAAGTAAAAGCAATAAATTTATCACTGATGGTATCATTAACGTGAAAGAAGAAGTTTTTAACGGTAAGAAACAATTAGCAAGTAAGTTCAATCGTAAGACGTACATGGGTAAGTGTTCAACTTGTAAAGAAATGTGCGGGGTGAATATTAAGAGCGAGATCAGTTACCCGAATAAAAGACCTTTAACAAAACAACTATCCCTTATATGAACTATAAACAACGCTACTCCGAAGCCCACAAACTTTATTACGACACCAACTTCCCAACCGTAGTTAAGGACGGGTTTTATACGCCTCCTGTCATGCCAGATGTGGTTACAACAAACGGATTAACTAAGTATTGCCAAAATATGATAACCTGGTTAGGCGGCAGATCAAAACGGGTGAATGTGGTTGTAAGGGCATCTGATAAAATCACTACTGAAGTATCGGGTAATAAATTCACAGATAAGCGTTATACAAGATCGGTAAAAAAGAACACGGCAGATTTATTAAATGTTTTACGAGGCACTTCTATTGATATTGAAATTAAGAATAAACATACTGGAGATTACATGAAGCCTGGTCAGTGGGAAGAAAAGGCAAACGCTGAACGTGCTGGCGGTAAATATTGGATCGTCACTTGTGTTGAAGATTTTTTATTTGAGTTGGATGGGTTTTTGTATGGGTAATGACTTAACTTTGAAAATGAATCTGAGTAGCTGCCAATACTTAGATGGGTACAATATTTAATTCCCTAACGGGGGAGCTGGCAGGCGAACTCGTTAGGGTTTTTTATTAACTTACACAATATGATTTGCAAAGTTTTTAGGCGTTCTATTTTAAATCCTGAAAAAATAGAAAGAGAAATTAATGATTGGCTGGATGACGTAGATGATAGTATTGAGACAGAACTTGTAATTTATAATGTCTGCCAAACTCAAAACGACAACGAGTTAACTATAACAATATTCTACTCTTTTAAAAATCTATAAATGCCTCCACAAGCAAAAGATTCATTCTACTTCAGTCACGATAGCAATGCAAGAAACGATGTAAAAATGATTGCAGTAAGAAGAAAATTAGGAATGGCTGGGTATGGTTTATATTTCTGCATTATAGAAATATTAAGAGAGCAAGCCGATTATAAAATGAAACTAGCTGCCATTGATGATATAGCCTTTAATCTTAGTGTTACTGCCGAACAAGTGAATGATATAATAAAATCTTATGATCTTTTTAAAATCGAAGGTGATAGTTTTTATTCCGAATCATTAATAAGACGAATGGCAATGTATAATGAAATGAAAGACAAACTATCTAAAGCCGGGAAGAAAGGAATGGATGCAAGATGGGGTAAGAAAGAAGAATCAACAGCCGCACCACTTAAACGAATCATGTAATGTTTGTAAAAGATAAACACTATTCAACGGATCTGGAGCGAGCAATAATTGGCATTTGCTTATTAGAAAAAGAAGCATTTGGAAGAGTTTATTCTCTTATAGAAACTCAATGCTTTTATCACAATGCTCACCAGGTTATATTCGACACTATAAAAAATATGTATGTTAATGGACTTCCTATTGACATACTAACCGTAAATGATTTTATACAACGCATTAAGGGAATAAAAACTATAAATAAAACTGAAACAGCTTACTTCCTTACACGACTAACAAATGATGTTACTTCATCTGCTAATTTAGAATATCATTCTTACGTGGTTAAAACCATGTGGATGGAGCGGGAGGTTATAACACTCACTTCATCCGGTGATAAATTACAAGGTAACACAAGAGATAAAATAAAGGAACTTCAGGATAAACTTTACGAACTACAACAAAAAACAGTCACACATGATTGGGCCGATATGTCACAACTAATGGTTGAACTTTACCAACATCAAACATTAATGAAAGAATCGGGTGGACTCGGTTTATCAACAGGTATAAAAGAAATTGATATTGAGAACGGTGGTTTCCATCCTGGTCAAATGGTTGTGATCGGAGCGAGGCCATCGGTGGGTAAATCTGCCCTTGCAGGGTCAATAGCTCTTCATGCTGCCAAAAACAAACAGAAGGTTGGTATTATCTCACTCGAAATGTCGAACACAGAAATAGCAGCCAGATTAGCGGCAATAGACACTAATACTGACTTTAGTGTTTTGTATCGTGGCTTATACCGTGACGAATATCAAACGCAGCAAGTTTATGATAAGATCGGTAATCACACTTCGCAACTTCCAATTTATGTTACTGATAAAACAAATGTGAATGTAGTTGAGATAAGATCAAAGGCTGATAAATTAAAATCATTACACGGGTTAGATTTACTTATAATAGATTACTTACAGCTTATTGATGTGCCTGAAATGCACAATAGAACAAGAGAAAATGAAATATCAAAAGTTAGTCGCTATACTAAGATAATGGCAAAGGAATTAAACATTCCGGTTGTGTTATTATGCCAACTTAATCGTGAATCAACAAAGCGGCATGGTGATGCTCGTTACCCACAACTTTCTGACCTTCGGGAATCAGGGTCTATTGAGCAGGATGCAGACGTTGTTTTATTCCTTCACCGGGATTATATGATCGGTATGCCATTTAATGAAGATGGTTCAAGTACCGAGTTACAGGCCGATTTAGTGGTAAGAAAATGGAGAAATGGGAAAAATAATTTTATAGTCCCTATGGACTTCGATCCGCCAAAGATGAATTTTGTTTCACGTGGAACATTTTTAAATACAGTGCCTCAAACATGGCAACCGATTAAGGATGACTAGTTTATATCCTGTTATAAGGTTGTTATATCATCGTTATAACAAGGCAATAACATTAAATAAATAAATAAATAAATATAGTAAGGTTGTTATAACAGGGTTATAAATACAAAAAATGATTAATTTAGATGATTATTGTCAAATATTGTCATGGCTGAATTTTACTTATCTGATGAAGAGTTTTTTAGCATCCTGCGTGAAAATGCTGGCTTATTTGCCCGTACTGCCAAAGCAATCAGTGAAACCTACGGCATAGAATACAGCCGACAGGCAGCCCGGCAAAGGGCTTTAATGAGTCCCGAAATATTAGCTGATATTGATGATGAAAGTTTGGACCTGGCTGAAGGAGGTATGAATGATCTAATGAAATCACTTGATGAAGACGTAAAGTTTAAATCGTGTCAGTTTGTTTTAAAAACAAAAGGAAAGAAACGTGGCTACGTAGAACGAGTTGAGAACGCAGTAACAGATAACGACGGGAATAATATTCAACCTATCATAAACATAAACGTAATAAGAACGAAGAAAGAAATTGATGATTCGTTGTAACTTGTTTTTCATAAATAAGGTTTAATGGTTTTTTGATAAGAGTCCTGGTTAATCTTAGCCGGGACTTATTGTTTGAGGGAATTAAAAAACCCCTGTAGAAACAGAGGTTGATGGTTTTTCATATTCATCCTATGAAGGAAATAAAGTTAAAGAATTATTTCTTACTTTCAAATTTATTTTATAGCTTAGTCATTCTAAACTGCATTGTGCCGCAGATGATCAAAAAATATAACGATAATAAAGGTAGTACATTAACTGCGTCTCCATCTTCGGGTGACGGCGGCACAACTTTTAGTGTACTGCCCTTACTATTAAAATATATGTATGAAAACATACACCAAGAACGGGTTTAGATTTTTCTATGATACCCATATTAAGTTTTGGACTGTGTTAAAAATTGATAAGGATGGCAATCAAATAGGCACTGCTGAATATTTTCCTAATAAAGAAAATCTTTTTATAAACTATCCGTACTTTAAGTATTCTGTTAATGCGAAATGATTAAAAATAATTTCAATATAAAACCAATAGACTACAAAACAGCTATGAGTATTGTTATTGAAAATCATTACTTACACAGGAAAGCCCCTTGCTCTTTTGCTTTTGGTCTATTTGACAAAGAAAACATTATCGGTGTTGTGGTTTACGGTACGCCATCATCTGCGCCGCTTAGAATGGGTATTTGCGGAATAGATGAAAAGAATAATGTTATCGAACTAACAAGATTATGGGTTAATGATTCTGCACCTAAGAATTGTGAAAGTTATTTGATAGGCAATACGCTTGGCTTGGTTGATAAAGAAATAATTGTTTCATTCGCTGAGATTAATCAGGGGCATTTAGGAATAGTTTACCAAGCTACCAACTGGATTTATACCGGTCTATCTGCCAAGAGAACTAACTGGACTATTGAAGGAAATAATAAGCATTGCCAAACGATAGCGGATAAATATACCGCTTCTGAAATTCGTGAAAAGTACGGTGATAAATTTTCGTTGGTTGATCGTCCAAGAAAACACAGGTATGTTTATTTCAATGCTAATAAAAAAAGAAGGAAACAATTAATTAATAAACTTAAATATGGTATCTTACCATACCCCAAACACAATGACAACAGAAACCAAGAAAACCAGAACGCCTAAGAATGCAGAAAGTATTACCAAAGGCGCATTAGCTTTATCTCTGAAAGATCGTGTTAACCTTGTTAAGTATCTGCAAGATTCAATTCAAGCAGAAGTTGAAATGCTTAAAGGAGCTGCTGATGCGGCTGCTCAAATTGCTGGAGGTGTGCAATGAGATTAGATATTTATCATCACATGGTTTACGATGACAACTGTAAAGAGTTGGACATAAAACAGTCTCTCAATTCAATTTTTAATATTCTAAAACAAATCAAAATGGAACAATCAGAATTAGCGGCGAAACTTGTTTCCCTTGCTACCCAGCTTGAAAAAGTTAAAACAGAGATCAATGCAAAGATCGACTTACTTGAATCAGCTATCGAAGCTGCTGACGATGTAAGCCCTGAAGTTGAAGCAGCTTTTGATGCTGTTAAAACTGCGGTCCAGGGTATTGATGACATTAACCCTGATGCAGAACCAGAATCAGGAACTGTGTAACCAATAGCCCTGAGTGATCGGGGCTATTTAAAACTAATCTAAGATGCCAACTACAAGACAAGACAGAGATTTTAAGGATTATCTATCGCAAAAAATAGAATCAACATTATCTAATGATGCACTGCAAGAAGCTATTGATTGGATAGCCAGTAACCTAAACCCGGATGATGTTTTTTCAACTAAAGACTTAGAGGCTTGGGCTGAATCAAATAACTATATCCAATAATAACTATGCGCTTCACCCTCTTCATACTAATCTGCTGCATCATTGCTTCACTGTGTTCGTGTAGTAAAGGCTGGGAAGATATTTCAGAGATGCCAAAGCAAACTAAAATGTACCGTGTCAGTAAGTGGTATGAACTGAATTGGAAGTTCAGAGATAGTTCGTTTGTTGAAGTTGCTTACAACCCTGCGTTACTGAAGTACAGTGATACAACTATTTTCCCGGTAACTTGCCCATTGAGTGGGATAGAAGTGAGGTATTATAAATGAATAATATGACACCAAAAGAAAAAGCAACTGAGCTTACCAATAAGTATTGCCAAGTATTATTTGGTGATGAAAGATTTGTGAATATTAACAATCCTAAAAAATGTATATTGATACTTTGCGATGAAATAATAGAATCGTATAAACAGTTTACGGGGATGTATGATCAAGAGTTTTTTGATAGTCAACACGATTTTTGGATAGAAGTGAAAAAAGAGATTGCGAAACTATGACCTCCAAACTCCTTACCATAAAACTCTTTTACAACTTAGCAAACCAGTTGCACTATATTCAACTTGGCGGAACTATCTATTCAGTTCCTGCTACATGGGCAATAGAGATCAAGAAACGTGAAGGGTTGGATATTCGTAACGCTAAGGATGTACATGATATGCAGGAAATTAGTAATAATGATAAGATATGAAAATATATAAATACGATTTTAATTTTACAATGTTTGCAAGAAATGGTGTAGCTGAAATTTCATTACCAGTAGGGTATAAAATATTAGATATACAAGAACAAACTGGCGAATTAAAGTTGTGGGCTATTGTTGATGAGAACGAAGATCATATGGACTTAGCAAGATTTTTTATTTGGGGTACCGGATTTGATTTCCCAGATAAAAGCAAATTGAAATATTTTAAAACTGTTCAGGTTAATGAATTAGTCTGGCACATATTTACAGAATGACAATAGCCTACCCCCTCAAATCCCAATCTGATTACTCAGAACTACGTTACTCGCTAAGATCAATCGAAAGATTTTACAGAGGTAACGAAGTTGTAATCATAGGCAGTAAGTTGCCAGACTGGATTGATAACGTAACCTGGATAAGAGTTGAGGATATACCGAATAGAAAACAATTAACTATCAAGTACAAGATATTAGCAGCATTAGAATATACTGATGAAATATATTTTATGAATGATGATGTTTTCTTACTTCAGCCGCCTACGTTTAAATATTACTATCACGGTGATCTGGCTTCGGTAGGTGAATCAGGAGCAAGACCGTTGCTGAAGCAGTTACAGTCATTCGGTAAACCAACTAAGAACTTCGATGGGCATTATCCTCTGGTATATCATAAAGACTTTAAAAAGGTTATGGATAACTTTGCACATGATGTGATTGTGAAGAGTGCGTATTGTAATTACTTAGAGATTGAAGGCGAGAAGGTAGCTGATAATAAAATCATAGGTAAGAAAGTAGATTTAAAGGAGTTTATTTGGAATCGTAATTCAATCTCAACTGGTGAGAGTAGTTGGGCGGTAGTGCAGCCAGTAGTTGCGGAGGTGTTTAAACAAAAATCAATGTATGAGAAATGAAAATTAATATTATGGAAGATACTAATTTAACATATGATAGTTGCAAAAATTGCGATAAATTGGAAGCAGAAATATGCCGGCTTGAAATGATATGGGAAACAGAAAGAGGGAATAATAATAGATTGAAGAAAGAGAACGAAAGATTGAAGGCGCTTATTAAATTAGCAAATATAAAAGGGTTATTGCCAAATGAATCAGAATGAACTTCGTATAGGGAATTATGTTAATGATAGTAAGACTGGTAAAGTTGTTACTGTTGATGGCATTCAATTTACTGGTAGAATAGTTACACATGACGAAAGTTATGATGACTGGAAGAGAGGTATCGAGCCAGTGGGTATCCCTCTCACTCCTGAAATATTAGAGAGGGCGGGGTTTGAGAAAGAGTTTTCGGCATCTAATATTGGGGTAACGGTTGAAGAAACATTGAATTTTCGGAAGTACGGAGGGACACGAACATATTTTACTGGTTGGCAGAATGGTAAAGTTCACATAAGCCCTGATATGAATTGTTGTGCTTCAATCAAACTTAAGTTTGTTCACCAACTCCAAAACCTTTACTTCGCATTAACCGGTGAGGAGCTACCGATAGAGCTATGACATATTATTTTCTTCAATCACGGCTTAATGGTAAAATTGCAAATGTTGGTCATTCTAAGAATGATGAAACAGGTGAGATTTATTTTAAGTTTATAGATAAGAAAAAATGCAGGAAGTTAATGCAGGATGAAATGAAGATTAGTCCAGAGTATGATTACAGAATAATGAAAGTAATTGAAAGAATTGAAATAGGCGCATGGATTGAATCAAATAAAACAGGTTTAATAAAAAATCCCGAGAGTTTTGGTGGCGAAGCACCTGTTAAGCCTGAAATAAACCAAGAATTATGACAATCCAAAACATCCCACTATCTTTCTACTGCTCCCGTCTTGACGCAGGCGAAAACTTCAAGTTCCTTCGCTTCGGTGATGGTGAGTTTCATTGTTACTTAGGCAGTGATATTGTAATCGGTAAGAATGAGCATGAAGTTTACCCAGAGTTAACGAGTAAGATTAAGAGTATAGTTGATAATTTAAACCCGTCGCATTATAACGCTTTACAGCCATTCAGTTTAACTATACCAGCGTTTGCTTCAGTGATACCCGATATTAACTGGTTAAATGCAGACGTATTTCATAACGCTTCTGAAGCAGGTGAATTGGCTCCGTTCTTTAGGTCGTTACAGGGAAGGGATGTTGTGTTGGTTAGTAGTAAAGAGAAGAAACAATTTAATAGGGGATGGGATTTTATAGAAGTTAGGCAGAAGAATTGTTTTCAAGATTATAACTGGGTAGTAAATCATATCTATGATATTTGTGATGATTCAAAAGATAAAGTATTTTTATTCGCAGCATCCCGTCTCTCAGTCCCTGTAATCTACGACGGCCCTGAAGATTGCACTATGATTGATATTGGTTCGTTGTTAGATCCGTATATTGGTCGGGTGACAAGAGGGTATCATAAGAGAATGACGGAGGATGTGATAAAGAAAAATTTAAGTTTATGACAGACTTCAACATAGGTGCTTTCAAAAAGATAATTAATGAGATGCCAGATGACGCTGTAATTTCTGGACTTAACTACGGTGATAAATTACAGGAATTTAGTTATCTTAAAAGAATATTATTACTGGAAGATAGCGAAGGAAATAAAGTAATTGTATTTAATCCAATGGGTACACATTACTTTGATCTTGTAGAGAAAGAAGGTTATAAATATTTACAACATTGGGATGAGTTTTAATATGACAATCGGCTTCCTTATACGAACAGGTGGAATATTCGGATCAGTCAGAGAAGTGATCGAAAACGGTAACGTATTAACTGAACTTGGTCACGATGTTACTATTTACACTGATCACGGGAAGGATTTAGGTTGGTTACCTAACATCTGCCAATGGGAATCTAACGAGAAGATAAAGCCGTTGGATTGTTTAATCTTCATTGATGATCCTGATGAGAAGTATTACGAACTATTTAAACGAGCTGAAGCGAAAGTGAAAGCCTACTGTATGTTAGGGTTTGATAAGTCAAGAATCAACGGTCAGTTTGTTTCACCCGTTCACCATGAGTTAATAACTAACTACTGGCCGTTGGCAGATTCAGATTGGCAACTGGAGATTATTAGATATTTCAATCCAGATTGCGGCCCATCAATAGGTGGTATCAATACTACTCAGTTCAAACCAGTAGTAAGAAAGAAAATGTTTGATGTCTCATGGTCTAACGATCCACGCCCTCGTAAAGATAGTAAGACGGTAGCTGAAGCAATCGGGAAGATCAGTAATAAATCATATTACAGAAAAGGCATCAAGCAAGATGACTTAAAGAAGTTCCTATGCGATTCGAGGGTATTTGTAGACGGTCATCTTAGAGGCGGGTGGTGTAATCCAGTAGCTGAAGCAATGGCCTGTGGTGTGCCTGTGGTGTGTACAGAGACGCCTTGTAATAGTTCGTTTGCAATAGATGATTTTACTTGTATAAGAGTTAAAGAAGGTGATAGTGTTGGGATGAGGGCGGGGATATTGAAGTTGCTGAGCAATGAGCAGTACGCAAAGTATCTATCCGGTAATGCTTTGGATCTTATTCGGAAGTTCGATTATAGGATAGTGGGGAAGAGGTTGAGTGATGCGATTATTGAGAAAGTAAATAAAGTTGTATGAATACAGACGAAAGGCCATCGGTAAAATTATGGAACTATGTTTTTGAAAATTGCGGATGCCAATTTATAAAGCATGAACGGGCTTATTCTGCTTTTATGACTTTAGCCGGATACGATTATCAAGAGTTTGAGCCATCTGAACATTCAGCAAGAGTTAAGTTGGCAGATAAAGTATTTTGTAATAGTATGGTTATTGAATGGTTTAAAAAGAAGTTTGATTGTGCATGAACCAACCACTAATTAACATACTAATCCGAACTTCACAACGTCCGATATTATTCCAACGTTGTTTGCAATCTATCCAGCAACAAACGTATAAGAATATCAGGGTTATTGTTAGTTATGATTTCGAATGTGATTATATTCCTGATTGGTGCGATAAAATACAAGTGCAGAAAGGTGATAATGGTTACTATTGGAATTTATATTTGAACGAACTTAAAGAGCAAGTTAATGAAGGTTGGTTTATGGTCATAGATGATGATGATTTCATACATTCAAAGTCTGCAATAGCTGATATAGTCAAACACTTAACAAATCCAGAGGTAGGTATTATATGTCAGTTCCTAAGAGGTCAGATGCGTAAACCTGGGTTAGTTCAAATGAGAAATAAAACTATCAAACGTGGATTAATTGGTATGCCTTGTATTATCTTACATCATAGTAAAAAGAATATAGCTATGTTCGACGGATTACCAGCAGCAGATTATAGATTCATTCAAGATGTATCGAAAGTATTACCGTTAGAATGGGTCGAGAAAGTAATTGTAAAAACTGATCGGATAGGGAAAGGGAAACCGCATTTAGTAACAGTAAAATAAAGTATATGGACAGAATAGATATTGAACACTTAGAATTGTTATTAGGTAAACTATCGCAAGAGATAGGCAATACTCAATTTTGCATATACCCAAACTTCTATCACGATGGATGCCATATATCAACTTTTAAAGAAAGCGGTAAGGTTGATATACAAGTAACAGGGTATAATCTTGAGGATGTTCTATCTAAATTTAATCTGATAAATGTTGCACATAGTAGAGCCTTATAGGCCGGATAAAAATTTGGGGCTTGCCTACAACGAGGCTATGAAGTACTACAATGCTGATGATTGGGTATGCCTAAAAGATCACGACACATTGTTTCTGCTTCCTGATACTATACGTCATATATCACGTTATACTGAATTGAATCCTGATGCTGGAATATTAACTTGTTACACGAATAGGTTGGCTAATGGAGAGCAGTTGTTAACGGGTAGATGTATGGAAACTGATTCGATAAGATCACATATAGCACTTGCGAAGGAGCAAGAAAAAAGATTGTACCAAGTAACTGAGATGGTTAAACCGATTAGCGGGTTTTTAATGGTTGTTAAAAAATCGACATGGGATAACATAAAATTCTCAGATGGTTGTTTGGGAGTTGATAATAATTACCATTTAAAAGTTGTATCTTCTGGAATGAAAGTATTACGGATGAACGCTGTTTATTTATTCCATATTTACAGGATGATGAACGGAACTAAAAATAAAAATCACTTAATATGAGTAATGATTTTACATCAGTAAAAGGGTTTGAAGGAGTGTACGAAATTAATAAATATGGTGATGTAAAGTCATTAGCCAGAACTTGGATTAGTGGAAATGGTAAAATAGATGTAAAACCAGACACTATTTTAATTCAACACATTGTTAAGGGCTATTCAAAAGTGTCACTAAATAAAAAACATTATTCTGTTCATAGGTTAGTTGCTGAAACTTTTATTCCAAACGTAGAAAACAAACCACAAGTAAATCACAAGGACGGCAATAAACAAAATAATCATGTTGATAATTTAGAATGGTGTACTTGCTCAGAGAATCATAAACACGCTTTTGCTACAAAACTAAGGAAGCCGCATTTTGGTCAGCAACATCAAAACTCTAAACTTGTTTTAAATACAGAGACTGGGATTTTTTATGAATCACTTACTGAAGCAATCAAAACTCAAACATTAAAGAGATCAACAGTAGAAGCAATGATGTGTGGAAGAAACCCAAATAGAACATCATTCATCTATGTCTAACAAACCCTTCCAAATACGAATGGATGAACTACATCCAGGTCAGCAGAAAGTATTATCAGAACGAAGGCGTTTCAATACGCTGAAGTGTGGCAGACGTTGGGGTAAAACTAAACTATCTGAAGAGTTACTACTATCACCTGAAGATAAAACTAACGGAGCATTGAACGGTTACCCTGTTGCATACTTCGCCCCGACTTATAAAATGTTGATGGATGTTTGGAGAGCTACTAATAATATCGTTTATGGAATTACTAAATCAAAATCAGAAACAGAGAAGCGAATTGAATTACTATCAGGAGGTGTAATTGATTTCTGGTCGCTGGAAGATCCAAACTCAATACGAGGGCGGAAGTACAAACGGGTAGTATTGGACGAGGTTGAAGTTGCTCGTAATCTGAAAGAAGGTTGGCAGAATGTTATCAGGCCTACATTAACTGATATGAAAGGTGATGCTTGGTTTCTATCAACTCCGAAGTTTGGGAGTACATATTTCAAGCAGCTTGCTAAATTAACTGACCCGGATTGGATGAACTGGACATTTACAACTTACGATAACCCGTTTCTTGACCCTACTGAAATAGATGCAGCACGTCAACAGTTAGATGAAAGTACGTTCAGGTGTGAGTTTCTGGCTGAAGATGTTACGTTGGCAGTAAATAAGTTCATTTATAATTTCGATAGGCAAAAGCACGTGGTGAAGGGATTGCAAGCAGATAAGAGGTTACCAATATTACTTAGCTTCGATATGAATGTCGAACCGATAGTTTGTTTAGCAGGTCAGTGTGATAGATTGGATAAAGTTCGTTTTTTAAAAGAGTATAGATTGATGAATAGTGATATGTATGAGTTATGCAAACGTATATTAGCTGATTGGCCAGACTTCCAACTTTTAGTTACTGGTGATGCGAGTGGTCAAGCAAGGACGGCATTGAAAAAAGATTTGAATTATTATAAGATCATCAGAGAAGTTCTTAAATTAGGTATGGGTCAATTCCGATTACAGGCTGCCAATCCTCGAATCAATAACACAAGAGTATTGTGCAATTCTTTATTAGGTAGGCATAAAGATTTTTTATTCTCAGATGAATGTAATTATCTTATCTTAGATATTGAAGAATGCGAGGTTGATTCGTCAGGTGGAATTGATAAGAGCAAAGATAAACACTTAACGCATTTGCTTGATGCGTGGCGGTATTGGTGCTGGACATTCTTGCATAAATTTTTAGATTTAAAGATATATGATACAGGCTCCGACTTATAGTGCTAAGGAAATCCTTTCAATGTGTACGCATTTTAGCCTGGAATATAGTATCTTTAAAACTATTGTTGATATAATTGAAGATGAGTTTGAATTGTATAATGACGAAGATTTAATAATTTTGATGCAAGCGAGTGTGATAATGTTTTCCCGTAGTATGCTTAAGTTATCGTTAAATAATATGAGATGAAAAAGAAGTATAATAAAGGTCATAAGTTAAGTATGTGTTCTGATGTAGTTGTAGCCTCGGCAAAGGCTTGTGAAGTAGCAGAGCCAGCAATCACAAGAATAGAAGTTAAGGCAGATGATGATGGCGGTTTATTGGCTCGTATTAACGGTAAAGGAAAATGGAAGTCAGCAGAATTTGATGAATATAAAATGAAATTAACTGTTAAGATATAATGTGGAAACTAGAATTAGATAACGGTAAAGAAAGAAGTTACTTAAATTCAGCTACAGGTACAAAGTCTGTAATGAATTTAATGTACACCGATAAGGATGGTAATAAATGGTGGTCGTTTTTGGATTTAACGGCTATGCCATATACTAGAAACTTCGCAGCAACTAAAATAACTTCATTATACGCTTTAGGATTAAGTAAAGATGATCTTACTTCCCATATATCTGGATTGAAAACTATACTGAAGTCACAGGATGCAGACAGATACGAGAAAGCGTATGCAAATGTTTTGGATTTCGAGAGTAAAGCTAACAACGCTACTGATGCGATAAAGCAAATGTCATCTTTAGTCTGTGTATACTTCACTTTAAATGACGAGCCAATAGATTCTTTTGATAATAATTTGCAGATAAAGAAAATGTCACTATTGGAGGCCGACATCGAGATGCATGGTTTTTTTTTGAAACATCAGATAGGTATCACAGAACGGTATTCAGCGTTCTTAAATCAACTTTCCCAAATTGCTTCAGTGCAGTAGAAAAGAAATTTAGTTCATTTAGCGAAGAGATCCAGAAAGCAGCAGACGCAGAACGTTCAATGCAACTAATGATGCGAAGTATCACAAACGGGGTAATATCAGAACGTGACAGGTTGTTTCAATATACTACTGGGGAGTATTACCAGGAGTTATCGTTATTCATACAAGAAGTTGAGCAGAAAAATGAGGATTATAAGAAGTTAAATAAAAAGTAAAAATATGCACCCAGTACATTTTGAAGGATCAACCGAAATAAAGAAACCAGAAAATATGACAGACGAGCAATGTATGAGCTTGTGGGCTAAATTTGGTTTCGGTACAATTATTACTCTATTGGATCGGCAAGAGAAAAAAGATAAATTATCGTATGTAGAGCCAGATACCTTATTACCCGGAGTTGTTGCAGGTGTTGACACAGATAAATACCCATTTTATCTTACTGCATGGAAACCAAATAAAGAAGATTTGGATGCACTTAATAGAGGTGAACCAATTTATGTAAAAACATTATCAAAACAACTTCCTCCTATGGCATTATTTACGCTTGATGAAAATAATGAAGCTAATTTTTAATTAAAATGAATTTTGTGATCAGTTTTGCAACCGGGTATAAAAAACATTTACTTATTAAGAAGAAACTTAAAAAGTATAGGAGTATTTGGTTATCAAAATCTGAAATAGATTATACTTCAGATAATTGTAAAATTGAAATATCATCAAATAATAAAATGAATGAGTTTGAATCTGAGAATAAGAGATTTCAAAAAGACTTTGGAATTAAGATGTCATTTTAATTACTATCTTTACCCTGCTATTATAGACAGACTGGGGAGTTTGTTTTATTATGGCAGACGAAATACAACGGACGATCTACAAACTGGAGATAGACGATTCAGCCTATATTAAAGGGGTTGATTCGCTAACTGCATCTACTCAAAAATTCTCCCAAGCCCAAGACGCAGCTAATAAGAAACTCGCAGAAGCTAAGATTGCTCTTAAAGCTGCTTCCGATGCTGTAATACGTCAGCAACAAGAGCTTGATAATGCAAATAAAGGAAGTAATACTGGAATAATTAAGCAGCGGCAGGACGCTTTAAAATCGGCTCAGGTAGAGCAACAGAAACTTACTGACTTAGTTAAGCAAACTGAAATAGAATACCAGAAAGCTACGAAACTGGCAACTGACTTTGCAAACTCAACTGCTAAAGGTCGTATTGCTATTCCACCTGTAACTCCACAGAATATACCTCAACTGCCATTAGGCGGTACTGGATTAGGTGAAGCTGTAGGTGCATCAGCGGCCGAGTTTGAGCAGCTACGGGGAGCTATTGCAGCCGCAGAACTGGCTTTATCTGAAATGAATCAGGAATCTGAAGAGTTTAAGGCACTTGCTCCAGCGGTTGAAGCTGGGAAGAAAGCATTAGCAGATTATGATGCAGCGGCAGAATCAGCCGGGCAATCTACAGTATCATTAAGAACACAGATCCGTCAAGGTCGTGAGGAGTTGGTTAAACTGGAAGCACAGGGGAAGGGTAATACTAAGGAATATTTTGAGTTAGAAAAGAATGTAGCCAAATTAACTGATGCTTTCGGAGATCAGCAGCAAAGAATTAAGATACTTGCCTCAGATACTAAAGCTTTAGATTTCGGTAAAGGAGCTATCACTGCTGCTACTGCTGCGTTTTCAGCCTATACTTCAGTATCGGTATTAGTAGGTGACCAGAATGAAGAGCTACAAAAGAAAACATTGCAGCTATTTGCTGCTATGCAATTGCTTCAGTCATTGGAGCAACTTAGTAACTTAACAAGGCGGGAGGGAGTACTTGCTACACTGGCACAATCAGGTGCACAATCCGTTTATACCGCTGTAGTGGGAGCGAGTACAGGGGCTTTGAAAGCATTCCGTATAGCATTAGCAGCTACTGGTATCGGTGCTGCTGTTATAGCGATAACCTTACTTGTACAGAAGTTCAGAGAGTTACAAGAAGCTGAAGAGGCTGCACAAGTAGAACAAAAAGCATTACTTGATATTTCTAAGCAGGCAGTTGATAGCTATGGCGAAGAGGTTACGCATTTAAAATTATTGTCTGCTGAATATACAAATTCGGCTACATCACTGAAACGAAAAAAAGATATTCAGGATGAGTTGCAAAAATCTTACCCGTCATACTTCGCTAGTCTAGATACGCAAGCGGATAAAGAGGCTTTCGTTGCTGAACAGATTGGTAAAGTAACTCAGGCATTAATTTTACAAGCTAAGATCCAGGCTGCACAATCTTTGCTGGCTAAGAAGTTTGGTGACTTATTAAAAGAACAATTCGATCCTACTGAATCACTTGACTTTTTTGATAAAATACTTGCAGGGGCTACAGGTTTTACAGCAGGTTTTGGGGCGGCAGGAAGTCAGCTTGCTAATAAAGCGCAGGCTAATTTATCTAAAGCACAAACTGAATATAATAAGTTTGAAACTTTCATTATTGACTTTGTAAATAAGTCTAACGCTGAACTTGATAAACTTGGTGGTGATCCTAATAAGCCACAGGCTAAAAAGACTACCATTGTTGAAAACGTTTTTGAAGCTGAGAAACTTAAACTTAATGCGAGGATTGCTGAACTAAAACGAATTGAAGAAACTGGAATTGAAGCTATAAATAAAGAATTTGAATCTAAATTAATAGTTGAGCAAAAAAGAATAGCTGATTTATTAAAAGATAATAAACTAACAAGACCACAGGCTAAAATATTAGTTCAATTGGCGGTTGATGCCAACAGGATAGAACTTGATAAAGCTCTTGCAGACTTCAATAAAAAAGTATTAGACGCAAGAGAAAAACTTAATGATGATCTGCGTAAGCTGCAAGAAGATCAGACAGAACAAACTTTAAATCTAATTCAGGATGAATTTGAGAAGCGCAGACAATTAATCGCATTTAATGAGCAACAAGAATTAGCTGATGCAGCCGAACGAAATGAAGATAGGATTAAGGCATTGGATCTTGACCGTTTGTTGTTAGGCGAACAGGCTTATCAGAACGCAAAGAATATTATTATAACTACTGGGGAGCAGGAAGCAAACAATATCTTAGCTAAGTTCGCTGCGCTACGAAAAGATTTAGCCGCTGATACTTTCCAAAGTTTACTTGATTCTATTAATGCAGGGCTGCAAGGTGGTTTAATATTCAGAGATGAATCATTGGCGAAAGAAATACGGGATGCTTCAGATAGATTCTTACAAGGCAAGATTACTTATGAGCAATTTCAAAAAGAATTAACTGCAATCCAGAAACGTGAAGAAGGTATTCGTAGGGATGCTACGTTAAGCAATCAGCGTTATGAGTTAGCTGAACTTGATACTCATATTGCTGCCATACTTGATAAGACTTCTCAGGAATATAAAGACTTAACAAAAAGACGTGATGATTTACGGGCGAAGATCGCATCAGGAGAAAAAGAGGATGCGATTAAAGACGCTGAAGATAAAAACACTGATCCAAATAAAAAGAAGGTAGAAACTCTAAACGATTACGTTGTAGCTGTTGGTGATCTTGCTAACTCTGTAATCCAATTCTGGCAAGCTGCTAACGAAGCTGAATCAGCAGCATTAGACCGTTCAATATCATTACAAGAGAAACGAGTAACAGCAGCGCAACGAATAGCAGAAAGAGGTAATGCTCAATATCTGAAAGCTGAAGAGGATCGCTTAAAAGAACTTACAATAAAACGTGAGAATGCAGCCCGTAGAGAATTAGCTATTAACGCAGCATTGCAAGCATCGCAATTATTAGTTGGTATTACCGGAGCAATTTCTAAGATCGCTACTCCTGGTATTGGTCTTGCTGAATCAATCGGGGCTTTTGCAGTTATCGTTTCTTCACTTGCTGCTGGTTATGGATTGGTAAAATCATTACAAGGTAGTCAACCACGATTAGCGAAAGGAGATCCATACGTTAAACGCAACGGGCATCCTTCAGGAGTAGATACTATTCCAGCTTGGTTGAACGAAGGTGAAGCGGTGATACCTACTGAAACTAATCGGAAATATCACCCAGCTATTAAAGCTATCTATGATGAGAAGATACCACCAGAAGATATAAATGCTTTCGTTAAGAATTATCATGCGGTCAAAGGAGTTCCAAGAGTAAATTATGATCGTATAAAAGAATCTGCTGAGTTAAGTACAACGCACGATGGTAGAATGTCTGTTGCATTATCAGAACAGAATAAATTGATAATAGAGAATAATGAACTTCAGCGGATGACATTAAGAGCTATGAAAAACATGGCAGTTAGCGCAACGATTGATCGTGATGGGGTTGCTATTTCGGTTAACGAGTATATTGCTCAAATGAATTTAAATAAAAAGGTATAAAATGGCATTTACAATACAACAACTACAAAATTTTAGTAATACTAAGCCAGAGTTACGTTACTTAACTGAGGAAATTATTGATTATTTACAGGCTAACCAAGGAGGCGGTTCTCTCGGTTCATCATATTTGGTTTGGGATGCGGCGTATCAAAATTCAGCAATGAGTTCACCTGTTGGGGTTTATTTGTATAAAGATGCAATTGATAATATTTGGAAAGTATATGAACCATCAAGAAATAATTTGGTGTCAAGGTCACAATATGCTTATGCCGATTCAATAGATAAATTTCCTTTTGATAGTGCTGACTGTTATAATAACAATTTATCAGATGTAAAATTGGTAGGTGTCCCAAGTAATGTTAAAATAACAAAATGCACTCTTCAATATATGGTTATTGATGGTGGTTCTTTTTCTGGATTACAAATAAACAATACGATATTTCACGGCACTTCTGGCATAGGATGCCCTAACAATGTAGAAATACTCGTCGTAGGAGTTAATGTATTAATAGAAGGTTGCTCATTTTTGAACGGATCTTTATTTTACTCTTCTTTTATTGATTCTATTGGCGCAAACTCGCAAATAATTGCTATTAGTTCACCAAATTCTGGAACTGGATTATACATTCAGGGTCATGCAAATGTTTATTTAGGTGATGGTACATTTTATGAAGATTTTTCTTCCATATATGTTTATGATGACTTCTTGTCGTTCTTTGACTTCTTAATAGGGGGAACGGTGGTAGTTCATTGTCCTTCAGATTTCGCATCCTGTTCAAGATTTGTTATTGGTGACAATACAACAATTGGCACAGCAACAGAAAGATTTAAAAAAATTAAATCTTTAAATGTGGGTTCTGATTGCGTTTTAAAACCAACTACTAACAATACAGATATTCTCGATAAGGTAACACTTGGTGTTGGTTGTACTGTAACGACAAGTGGCAATAAAACAAATGCAGAGTATAAAAATTTAGGTGGAACAACTTATTTATTAGGCGAAGCAGCAGGAGCAATGACACTAACAGCAGTATAAGAATTACAAATGATTGGAACAGAAAATAAATGAACGGACGTTTCAAAATATTATTAAGACGTAGACAGAACAACGAAGAGGGTATTGATGTCACGGTGCAATGCAATCCTTTAACAGGTGCTGCTGAGTATGTGCCCGGTACGGTGGATAACGTAACTTCATTTCGTAACATTATACCCGTTGACAGTTGGTATAACTTCACTCCGTTTATTGAAGATGCTGAGAAACTTAACCTTACTTGGGATAAGGTTAATCAGGGTAATACTGCATCAGCACAAACTAATCAAGATGGCAGCAATTACGATAAAGGTATTTCATCCGACCTTTTCTTCTTTGATTCTGCGTATCATTTCATTTATGATTGGTTAATAACTACTGAGTGCCAAATATTAAATGCTATTGAAGTAAAGATTATTGATTTAATTGCTGGCGGGACCTATAGATTATTTGAAATTAAGAATGATAATATTGAATACGCCCCAATAGATGAGCCTTGCCAGTTCAGAATTAAGTTAAGAGAACAAGACGGAACTTGGCACTGTATTCATAAGACATTTATTTGGGATAACTGGCAGAATTGGTTTAAAGATGATTCATTTAAAACTCATCCATGTTTTTTGACTTGTATAGAACCTCGCCCTAGATTAGTGCAGTCTGCAAGGATGGGGTTATTATTATTTGTTCACTCAAACCCAGTTGCTGAAACGATTGACTTCTTAACAGGTTTTTCTATCCGTGAACACGCCCGTAGAATATTAAACGCAGATAGGTTTGTTGACGCTCCGTTGATCAGAAGCTATATTGAGAACGTAGCTGGTAAGTGCGGAATGTCAATGGACACTATTTTTGATGTTGGTCAGGCGTGGGAAAAACTTTGTCTATACTACCCGCAAGCTGGGTTTATGCATGAGTCAGAAGATGATGCGATTGCTTCACCTTCGTTAGCATACCATTTCGATAACAGATGGTTGGTAACTATTCCTGAATTGTTAGATAAACTTAAACCAGTTTTTGCTGCTGAATGGTATGTTACACCGAATAATACAATAGTTTTTAAGCATACTAAAGATTTAATTGTACTTGATCCGATATATGATTTTACTTTAGATTCATCAGTACCAATTTATAACTTACGTTACACTTTCAACGGCACTAAGAAGGCTGCGTATGGCCGTTATCAATATACTGATGATGGTAGTGATTTAGCTAGCCAAGAAATGTCAACGTTATATTCTGATATTATAGATTACGATGGACCAGCTAATAACCCAATGCTTGAGGGTGAGAAAACTAAAAATATTGAGTTTGCCCCTACTGGATTCGTCAGAGATGGTAGGGCTAAGGATTATATGGATCTATTGATTGATGATGGTACTTTAGTTGCTAAGATTTTAATTGCTGCTATTGCAGTAGTTGCAGCAGCATTACTTATTGGGGTAATTACAGCACCAGCAGCAGTAGCATTGACAGCTTTCGTAGTTGCATGGAATGTTGCTTTGAACGCAGAGAACAACGAATTGCAAGAAAGTTTCCGTAATAATCCAATCTACGATGGTGCTGTAAGATTGACATCAGAGCAAACATTAACGCCTAGATTAATACTTTGGGACGGAGAAAGTGAGTATAGGGCAAAAACAGTTCAGCAAGAAATACCAGCTCCTAATGCTTACTACAATCCTGATTTAACACCTTACAACGAGAAGAATAAAATAGATCAGGATAATCCGAACTTAAACGTTTATAACTACCCTTTATATTTTGACGGAGATTTCACAGGCAACTTATACGACAGATACCATGAAGTAATTGACAACCCTTTGAAATCTTTAGAAACTCATCAGGATGCTAAGTGGTCAGTTGATCTTTGTGAAGATATGTTGAACTTATTTGGAGTATTTCAAAATCAATATGCTCAGATAGGTAAGATAGTTAAACTGGAACGTAGAAATAATTATAACATATTCGTAAGGATAGGGAACATTGCAGTTGATTATGATAATAACACTATCAACTTGAGAGGTACAGTAATAAGAAGGCGCAGAATATCGGACGAAGATTTATTATGTACTACTTTTGAGATAAATACTGAGTGCTTGGTTATTAACGGACATAACATAAAAATAAACGAAGCGGCATGAAGATGAACATCGGAGCAGGAACGATTTCAAACTACAGCAGCTACACAAATAACTGTGTTCGGAATCAGTATCCGTATAAAATACCCGTTAACTCACTCAGTGATGTTCAACTTTATATTGACATTGGCGGTATTAAACCTACGGCAGTTCAATATGAGTTAATTCATACTTGTGGTGAATTGGGCGGAACTATTGAAACTGTAACACCTTCGGATTATGTAGTTGGCCAAGATCCAGATAATTATTGGTATGGAGTATTTAAGAATTTCTCAGGAGCATCGCCAACTTGCTTTGTTATTGCAATTACCTTAACTATTAACGCTGCTGATGTAATTTATTTCTCTGATGAATATTGTATCGAGCCTTGCAGACCGTTAACACTTGTTAAAAGTTGCTATGGTAATCTTGATCCTGAAATATCAACAGACTGCCAAGATATTTATTTCGGAGTTCATGCGGGAGAAGATACTGCAATGGGTGATACTACGGTTTTCTACGAGCATAAAGTATTACTAAGAGATGTTGAAGTATCAAGATCAGCAATTAAAAACACTTTCAAACAAGGCAGAACAAGAACATTCAGAGTTGAGAAGGAAAAAATATATCAATTCTATGGTGAATTTATTCCTGAGTGGTACTTGGACGAAATAGATGCAGTGTTTTCAAGAGGCGAAGTATTTATTGATACTGATAGCTATTTACTTAATGAAACACAGTTTGAAAAGATAGAAGATTGTAAAAGGATTTGGAAACCTTCAGCAACATTTAAGGCAAGTTGTTTCCAATCGTTCAGTTGCGAAGTAGATCCCTGTGCAGCTCCGGTTGCTGAATGTTGTGATCCAACTGGAATTAGCGCAACGGTTGAATTTGAAGATAGCGGGGTTATTTGTTGCGATCCTGAAATTATTAATGCTCAAATATTATCTGAATCATGAATACTGTAACAATAAATTTCATACCATGTACTCCAGCTCCGGCCAATGGTTATAAATTAACTTGGCGGGTTGCTGGTTCTGGTGATCCTTATACTGACGAAGGATTCTTTACCGAAAGTCCTGCTATGTTTACGGATGAAATAAATCCTGAAGGAACTTGCTATGAAGGTTTTTTACAATCTGACTGCTCAGAAAGCGGTGAAAGTGGTTCAGTAGTGGGTAACGCAATTCCTTGGGCAACTGATTGCGTTCAGGAAAGCGGGACAACTGATTATACTATAAACTTAGCCTCGCCTTGTGTACCGGGCAATCCATACGGAACTTATATTGTTGAAAACGGAACGCCTGGTGATGTGATCGTAGTTCGTGCAAGTTTCGGAGGACTTATGCAAATGATCGGCGGGTTGTTTGTTCGAGCCGATCTTTCTATTAGCTCGCCAGACGGGACAAGTGATTCTGCAAGCTCGTCTTGTTATGCTGATGCCGGGCTACATGGATTTTCAATTACAGCAGATACCACAATTACGATGGTAGGAACAACTGCTTTGATTTCAGCAGCAGCAGTAGTGCATAATTCAAATGATTCGTCATGTAATTTAGCATTAACTATAATTGAAATAAATGGTGACCCTGTTAGTATATCTGTTATAGGGTGTAAGGGAAACAGTGCAACGGGTGGAACTTGTTAAATAAAAATGTATAACTTTACTTTACTACTTATACATATCTCGCCTCGAAGTAGGCTCACAACTTCAAAAATCGCCGTAGCGGTATGGCTTAAATACAGCAAATTATTTAATTCAAAAATTCTTTAAATTATGCCAGTATTAACAGCAGCGGCCTGTATTCCTTCGGTGGAATGCCCTGCAACGCCATTCCCCGTAGCTACGGCAAATTGTAGCTGTACGCTATCAACTGGAGGCGTTAATGATCTTTATTTTATCCCATGTTCAGAAGAGTTAACAGAGGTTAATCTTCTTGATACTGCATGGTGGTCGGCATTGAAAGATGGTAGTTCACCAGGTTTTTCGAATCTCGGAAATATCGGCATCGGTCTTGGATCAGTTGGTAAAAAGACTGATAAAAAAGAGCGAGTAAGTTCATGCAAAGTTGAGCAATTAGTTTCAACTACATGGGCGTTGAAGTATGTGTTGAAATGCTTCGATAAGAGTGCTGAAAAAGTAACTCACGAGCAAATCAATGCACTGATCAACAATGCCGGTAATTATCTTCTAATTGCCCGTATGTGCGATGGTAGTGATACCGTTCTGCCTATTGGTATTTTCACAGTATCTGATTTTAATTGGATCGTTCCTGACAACTTCGAGGAAGTACAGTCAGTAGAACTTGAACTATCATGGTTTGAGTTAGGACTTCCAAAAACGTATGATGTATCTGGGCTGTCAGCAGTAGTGCCTAAAGCCGCTTAATTATTACCCCTGCCTATGGTGGGGGTTTAATTTATTTTAATGCCTGAATATATAAACGAACAAGTTGCCAAAGTGTCTGAAGATTTCTTAACTGAGATCCAGCAAATAGTTAAGATGATACAAGAGGCGAAGATGCCTGAATGGTGGATGAGCTACGCAGGGCAGTTAGCTTATAATCTTCAGGTACATACTAAAGGATTAATGTTCGATAAGGTTACTGGGTTATACCCGAATGAGCATCCAGATTCGCAAAGGCATTGCATAAATTCTTACGAGAGTATCACTAAAGGCTCGATCTGGAAAGCAATAAATAATATTATCAGAGTTTTTAATAACTCATCCTACAATATCCAAATATCAGATAAGACAAGGGCGGTAATTGAAACATATCAAAACTCAGAAGGCTCATTGTTTTCTCAATTCTTAGAAGATTGGATTAAAAATGCTATTGCTACCGATCCGAATGGAATTTGTGTTACTTACCCGATAGAATATACAGATGATTTATACCGTTACGTTTGCTATAAAGATTTAATTAAAGTATCTGATGATATTTTAATCTTTAAATCTGAAGTTGAAAGCGAAAAGAAATACGAGTACGATGATACTGAATACGGGAAAGAAGTTTTCTTGGATTACGAATACGCTAAAGAAGGGCAGCCTAATGTAAGGCGAACAACTACAAGAACATTTAACAGAAGGCTAAAGGTAACTTACATTAACACTGTATTTCATGCTTTTACTAAAGAGTACTTTGTGAAATTCTATAAAGAAACGCCAAGTGATACAGAATTTAAGTACGAGTATTTTGATCACCCAAAAGAATTAGAAACATTACCATATTTTGAAAGTGGTGGTGTTGAAGTTGAGAATAATTTATATGAATCATTCGTTCAGGCTTTTGTGCCGTTTGGTAATCTGGCATTGATGTCTCACCGAAATCACAGAGCAGTTGATTTAATGTTCAGCTATCCTAAGATGAGCGAAGTACAGCAACCATGCGATACTTGTAATTCAGTTGGGACAGAAAGTTGTGCAGACTATACAGGAGTTTGCAGAACGTGCAGAGGTAGCAAGTATATAACTATTCAAAGCCCTTATAAAACTTATAGGAAAGTTCAGGATTCATTCGATACTGATGGGAAGGTTTTCAGTACACCATCGGTTGAATATTATTCTCCTGATGTTGGGATTTTAGATTACTCCAAAAACCAATGGAAAGATTATTTGTCTGAAGCTGAAGTTGCAGTATTTGTTCAGCAGAAAACAGAAACTGGTAATACTGAGGCTGCTAAATCTAAAGAACTTGATCGTGAAGAGTTATATTCATGGCTTGCTAATATATCTAAGGTTTTTTATAATAACCTTCAGATGTTCTTGCAGAATTTAGAGAACTACATAAATCCTAATCCGATTGAAGTAAGTGTTATTCAGCCATACTCGTTTGCTATACTTACAGAATCAGAAGCGTTTGAAGCGTTAAATACAATGTTAGCTTCGAATGCTCCAGTAATTTTGAAGGCTTCACAGATTGATAACTTTGTAAGTAAATTTATCTCAGAATCATCACCAGTTAAAAGAGCCTTAGAAATATTAAAGCAATATGATTTACTTTTATACTACTCTGATGAAGGTGTATCGAATCTGAAGGGCAACGGGTTTGTAAGTTCTAAGATGTGTCAGCAACATACTCTGGCTTACCCTATACTGATTCAGATGTATGAGATGGATAAAACGTTGTTTGATTTGGAAGATGATGCGATCATAAAGAAGCTAACGGTTGAGGTGGATAAATATGATTTAACTAAGGATTTGAAAACAAGTGTGATAAATGCCCAATAAAATAGACACAGAAAAAGACAAAGCATTGAAAGCTATCTTTCCGAAAGTGGATGAGATGAGCGCAACGGCTTACGCTATTTTCTTAAAGTCTATTGAAGATATTTTTGATTTCAAAGCAGGGAAGTTTGTAGTTGAAAAGAATTTTATTAAGCAGTTAAATAAACTTACTGTTCAGGTATTAGATTTGCTTCAGAGCGAACCTAAGTTTACCGGCCCAGTTAGTCAATTCGTTAAACGTCTTACCCCTGTATCAGAAGCAATAACAGATTTCCAGAAGTCAACTAATGATATTAAAGTTCCGGCTTACGAGACTGCAAAGAAAGTTGTGATTGATGAGATCATTGATAAGATGCTGGATAATGGATTAAATGCTGAGTTCGTACAACCATTACGAGACATCGTATATCAAAACGCAACTACTGGAATAAGTTTGAAAGATGCTAAGATTCAATTAAAGCAGTACATAGTAGGCGGCAATGATAAATCTGGAAAGTTAGGCTCATATTTAGAGCAGACAGCGCAGCAAGGAGTGGATAGCTACTCAGGAATGATTAATAAAAAGATTCAAGAGCAGTTTAATACTGATGCATGGTTAGTTACCGGGTCACTTATAGATAACTCTTCGCCTCAATGCCGTTACGCTATTGAAGATTTAAATGGAGTTATAACGAAAGAAAATTGGCCAAAGGTTAAAGAGATAGCTGAAAAGAATGGATTAATTAAAGGAACTACTTTTGAAAATTTATCAGTAAATCTTTTGCATCATGGATGCCGTCATGGATTTTATGCAAAATTAAACGCAAACTAATGGCAATAGAATGTCTTAATAGCTTAGTAGGTTTAAAGGAACTTTGTACAGCAGATTCAATTCAGCCTCTATTTTGGTTAGATGATGCTCAGGGGTTAGATCGTATTTCTATTGCTGCACTTGCTAAATCATCTAACGGATCAGGTAAGGCTTTCGGTAATGAAGTTATTGAATCTTCTGCACGGTTTTTAATGGCTGATATTGAAACCCTCATTCCTAAAGGCTATACGGTTAAGACTTCATTAAACTCATTTTGCAATACTTGTACTTATACAGGCATGACAAGTTCGGCAAATAAGACAGGTGTAATTATTAAAAATAAATCTACTTCGCCGAATGGTAGTTTGTCAATAGATTCTTTAAAAGTAATGATTGCAAGCACTGGAACTTATACGATAGTTCTTGATGATAATATTTTACCGAAACAAATCAGTCATACTTTTACAGGCGGGACTGAAGTAATAATAACCAATATCAATTTTAAAACTACTGCTAAGTCAGTTAAAATATATTTCTTAGAATCAGGAGTAGCTGTTAATGCTTTGAATTGCCCTACTCAAAAATCATGCGGTTGTTCAGGTCGTACTGCACAGAGTACAGATATTGAAATAAAAGGCTTGCTAAGTAACGGTGAATTTACTACTCAATACGGATTCGTTCCATGCGCTTCTGTGGTCTGTTCTTTAGATGGTGTGATTTGCCAGATAGTAAAGAATCAGCCAAGATTGTTTGGGGTTACATTACTGTATAGAAGTGTGGCAAGGATATTTCAAGAGGTTGAAGTAACGCAGAGGAATAATATGTTTGCATCGTTCTCGAAAGAAGAAAAGAAAGCGTTAGCGGATGAATACATGGCTTTGTACGATCAAATGTTAAACGGATCTGGGAAAGTAAAAGGTATTGCTGACAACATGAGTGCAGCATTAAATAGTTTAAGTGATCCGTGTGTGGAATGTATTAGGCCTGTTAGCGTAGCGTGGGCAACATCATAATGAGTTTCGATACTACCATATTAAGTAAGAAGATTGAAGGAATCAAAGAAGCATTTGAGAATGGTAACTTTGCTGATGCGCTTATAGGTGCATTAGGCACAGGCGTAGGTATTATGGAGCAGAGAATATTTACTCAAAATAAAGATACGCAAGGTCAAGACTTCGGAACTTATATAGGCAAGAAATTTAAAGTTGGCAAATTACCAACTACAAAAAATCGTACACAGGCCAAACGTAATAAAGCCGTTGAAGGTCAAGAACTAACTTACTATCAAAGAAAACGTGCATTAAGAGGTAGACAGATAGTAAAGAAAGATTTGGAGTTGGAAGGCTCATTACGCAGATCAATAGAAACACAAGTTGAAGATGAGCGTTCAGCAGTAATTAATTTTAGCAATACCAAATCTGCCTTAATCGCACACGGTCAGGAACAGCAGATAACTAATATTAGAAATGGTAAACCTGGCACAACTAAAGGAACAGGAGCAGTAAAGATATTTACTTTAGATACCAAAGAACGTGAAGAGGTAACAGAGCATGGTGCTGAATTGATAAAACAGATATTGAAACCGAAATGACATACCAGGAGCAAATATTATCATTAGCAAATAGTTTACTCGTTAATTTCGATGAGGTTTACCACTCAGCTGAAATAGTTCAGACTGAAGATCAGGACAAACTACCTACTGTCACACTTAAAAACGAATGGATCTCATTAGCCCCTACTGATACAAAGGAGACTGTTTATATCAGGAGAAACGGTGATGACGAAGTAATGGATGAATTGAAACTTGGTAGCTGTATTAAGTCTTATAAAATGCGAAGCCCGATAAGGGTAGTATTTTTCAAAGACAACGCAGAAACCCACAACGAAATATTAGCTCACTTGCTTCAGTCTGTTTTAATAGGTGGAACTAAGCTGACTAAAGTTATAAGAGATAAATGGAAGCTGAAGAAAGATGAAAGCTCAGGTGATTATCATTTCGGAGCAAAGACGGCTTACTTTGCAGTTGATATAAATATATTCTGGGAATTGAAACCGGATAATTGTGAGGAAGATTTTTGTTTAACTCTCGAAAACCCGTTAAAGAGATGCCTACCTGTTGTTGTATAAAGACACTTAACTTATGTATGGCTCCTGTTTGCGGTGACTTAGTCATTGAGAAAGTAGCAACGGGCGTATCAGGATCAGGTGAAGAAAATGAATATCAGTTAGTGATTGACTTCCTACAAACTCAAATAACATTAACTGGATCTCAGATTGAAGGCGAGAATATTCAATTCGATATATCTGCTTTAAATGAAAACTTTGAATATACCGGAAAGATTTATGATGCTAATGGTGACTTAGTAACGATTATAATAGGTGAGGATGAGTTTGATTGCGTAAAATTTAAAACTGTTGTGAATATAAATTACTAACTTAGCAAAAGGTAAAAATAATTAGTTGCGAGTTTTCTTCAATACAACGAAATTTAAAACTCGCAACTTTACAGGGGCAGTATTACAATAACAAATTTATGCGTTTTCTTATAAGGCTGTTTTATGTTACTTAGGCGCATTTATTTTATAAGTTCTTTTAAATAAAATAAATTTAGGCAAAATAAAAAAAAATAAGGGCCAGAAAGAGCGACTTCCTGACCCTAGCGTTTAAGGTCTGCGATGCTAAATAACTCTTACGCCCGGAAGAGTGTTAATAAAACTCGAGGTCTTATTCTTTAGCATTGTAGCCGACCGAATATTTGAGTGTGCAGTGCGTTGGCTTTTTTTTATTTTTTCTTGGCCGCCTATTTAACATCAAAACAATTATAACGAAAACGCATTCCTTGCCCCTGTAATTATTTTTACCTTTTGCTAACGGTCCCACTGTATGATGCTAATTATTGAAATATCTATCCTTGCAGCTTGCATCACATTATTTCTTAACTACTGTATTGGAAAACCAGCTAGTGATTTCTCGCCCTATGAAATATTTTCATCATATACAATATGGCTATCTATTCGCAGACTTAAAAATGTTGGGCTGTATGATCAATACTCAGAGCAATACCACGATAACTTGCAACGAGTGAAAACTAAGTATGAGGTTGTAAGCCTGAAGAATGATTTTAAGAAAATGCTATATAATGCAGCCGACCCGTATTTTACTTGGGAACGAGCAGTTGGGATGTGTCCGGTATGTACTGGTTTTTGGGTTTCATTGATAATTGCTATCTTAGCTACTGGTAATATCTTACATATAATTGAAATTGTTGTATTTTCACATATTATTATTAGGATTGCAAATAAGTTACTATGACTTGGGAGGATGTTAAACAATGGGTAGTTAGAAAGGCGATAGTTACTTCCCCGTATAAAGAATATTGGGCGGCATCGGTAACATTGGGAGGGCTAGATATTAATTGTACTGGGGTTTCGATAGAACAGGCTTATGTTCTTTTAACAGAAAAAATATTTAATTCAGGGTACTTATTAGCTAGTCTTACTGAAATTAAATCAAGATCAATACTATGACTGACCTCGTTAAACTATACAACCCTGCTAGTGCTGCTGGACTTACCCCAGATCATGTTGCGGGGCTTCAGAAACTTACTGACAGTGAATTAAAAGAACTTGCAAAGGCCTATCCTAATGTAACAATGCAACGGGCTTACCTTTTAATTATTGATACTCGTAAATCACCCGATAAGCAACTTCCAACATTATCTAGTTTTGAGAATTTATACAACCTCAGGACTAAGAATAACATGAAGAGTTATGTAGCTTATAACTTTAAAGGATACAAAGCACCGAATAAGCAAGTAACTACGAAAGGTAAATTAGTTAAGAAGAAGGTTGAGGTACTTGATTTAAGTGATGCTGAGTTATTGACATTACCAGGTTTCAAATCAATACCGATTGCCAGTGTGCCTGTAAAGAAGGTTGGAAAGTCGGTTAAGAAAGAAATAGTTGATATGGTCACTGATGATTTAAAACAGGCAACACAAAATACATTTAATACCCTATTATCTGAGCAAAACAAAACCCAATAATATATGCCCAAACACATTCAGGATATTTTAATCGCCGCTGGCATCCCGGCTGAAGATGCTGAAAAAATTGACTCGCTACCTGAAGCTGATCAGGCCACTTTCGATTCAAAGCCTTATATGGATAAGGTGAAAGAAAGTTATAAAACACAATTCCAGAACGATCCTGAATTTTTTACTGATCTTACTTTAGAGAAACTACCACCTGCTGTTAAAAAGAAAGTTGAATCAGCTCAGTATGGCAGGGCAGCAAACGTAATGCGTGATAAGTTTCTAAAGGGTTTGGGTATGAGTGATGCTGATATAGCGGATCTTACTGATGAGCAGCGTGAGAAGTTGGAGCAATTCATCCCAGCAGTTACAGAGAAGTATGCAAAAAGTAAATCAAGCGATAAGAAGTTGCAAGAAGATTTAATCGCCGCAAGAAAAGAATTAGAGAAGTACGGACCTGATTATGAAAAGGGTATTGAATCTAAATACAACACATTATCTGAGCAAAAGATAGCTGCTGCAATATTCAGAGCTAATTTGATCGGTGAGCTTTCCCGCATACCGGGTCTTAAAATATCAGCTTCAGATATTGCTAAAACTGCTGATGAAATTGTTAATAGCAAATATGCTTTCGAAAGGGTTGGTGATTTCGGAGTTGAATTGAGACAAAAAGCAAACCCTCAAATGAAAGTTTTGAAAGATAATTCGTCACATGAATTAACTTTGTCAGAGGCATTACTTGAAATAGCGAAGGAGAGGAAATGGGTTGAAGAAGAAAAGGAGCATAAAAACGGTAGCGGAGTAATTAAAGTAACACCAGGTAAAGAAGGCTTGATGGCCGGAATACCTCCACATTTGCAAGAACGTATAGGTAGTAAGATAAACGCTGCAAAATAGTAGCACATTGCCACGCACAGGCTCACAGGCAGAAATTTCGTTCCAAGTGAACTAAAAAACGTAGAGGATCAGGAGTGATCTTAAACACTATTTAATCACTTTAAAAACGAAAAATTATGCCTTTTGGACAAGTTGGTGCGTATGCCTGTAGAGACCTACAAACCAAATTAATAGAACATTTCGGAGCCAATGCAGCAGAGTTTAGAACACTCGGCTCAATCGGACTTCTGAAATTCCTTACCTCCCCTCAAAATACACGGGGCTTCCGTAAGATAGACGTTGAATCAATTCCCGGTAAGAAGCGTGGAGTTGCAATGTTAATTGATAATCCTTTCTGCTTTGATATTTGTTCTCTTTCTGCTGATTGTAATACAACCCGCATTGAGAATGATAACCCAGCTCAGGAAGTAGTTTTTGATTTAACCGGTCCTGAATATCGTGTTTGTGATACCGCCTCAGGCGAATCTGGTTCATCTCCTGCCGTTCTTACTTTCTCTGAAGAGGATTTAATGCGTTATTGCACAGAGACAGATACAAGCTATATCACCCGTCAAATCGCACGTTATAACAAGCGTTTTATTGAATCTCTTGATCAGCGGATCTTCGAGGTTCTATCTGCTCAGGTTGGAACTAATGGTGCTGGTGATTCAGTAACGAATCTGAAATTCTTTACTACTAACGCCGACACTGGTCAGTCGAACTTAAACGCTACTGCGGTTTTCTTCCTGAATCAATTCTGGAAAGATGCAGCTAATGACGGTCAGTTTGCATTGATCGGTGGACAAACTCTTGCTATGATCGCTGAGTTTAAGAAATGGCAGGGCTTGAATGACATGGGTGTTGATCTTAGAAACATCAACGAAGAAATTCCTTTCATTTATTATGATCGTAATTCAGACGGTGAACTTGGTTTGCATGACTTCCTTCAAATTGCTCCTGGTGCTGCTCAGTTAGTAACCTGGAATATGTTTAAAGGTGAGAAACGCAGATCAGTTACTGATCTTTATACGCATGATACGTTTATTGATCCTGCAACTGGTATCGAAGTTGATTACCGTTGGTATTTTGATTACAAGTGCGGCAAATGGACTTATGAGCCGTTTTTGTTTGCAGAATTAGCGGTTAATGCTCCGGGTGGTTGTGGTGAGAATCTGGAAGGAGTTAACGGTATTGTTCGTATTCACGATTGCTCTGATACTTCAGGTGCAGTTTGTGAATCAGTTTAATTGAAACTCCCCGTTTGTCTTTAATAGTTAACAAAGGGGAGAGTTTAATTATTCTCCCCTTCTTTTTAAAGAACTATGTCAATAAATATTCAGCAGATTCCAAATGCTCCCGGAGGGTATAGTTTAACTGGCAAGAAGGTAATGGTTCATGATCAGACAGCTCCGTTAGCTACGTCAACTGTATTGGTAAATGCAACTAGTTTTGGAGGATCTGGAGGAGGCGGTTACGCAGCTCCAATATGGAAAGAAGCTGACGGTGATATGGTAGCAGGTCAAACAGACTTCAGTCATGCAGATTTAATAGGAGCAAGTGAAATGAATTATATTATAGTAAATAAGATCATAGAATTTATTGATGATGATTATACTTTCGATATTGTAACAGGAACAATTGACCGTAGCCCTAACCAATGGTTTGCCGGTGATAAAATGATTACACCTTATAAACCTTCAATATGATGAAAAAAATATTATTACTTATATTATTATTTGCCGGGTTGATCACTAAAGCACAGTTTCCTAATACTATAACCGGAGGTAATAGTTCTACGCTTAATAAGCAAGCTGGGGCTTATGGTGCTAACTTAGGTTATGTTTGGACTGCTTCATACAGTGATACGACAGCAGCTAATTTATCATTTATAAAAAATGTACCTGGTATAGTTATAAGGATCGGGAATGATCTTTGGATGAGAAGCGCTAATGTTCTTGTATGGATTAAGATTTCAGGTAGCGGTTCCGGCGGTTACTTCAACCCCGATCAAACGTCAACAGGCAATACACTTCACAATGGCAATAATAAAGATTTTGTAGTTGATTCATCTTCTAATATAACATATCATTTAAAGAAAGACCATGATTCTCAGTTTGACATATTTGCTTCACAAGGTTTTTTTGCTGGCATAGGAGAAATTGGGAGTTCTTATTATGGTTATTACGATTTGTGGCCTACGTTTAATGAAATTTATTTAGGTGTTGATGACGGGGAAACAATGTTTAGTCAAACTCCTCATAGCGGGGGTGCAGAAACACATTTATGGTCAAGCTATATCGGACGTTCAGACGTTGGTATAGAAGATGACAGAATTTATATTGATGCCAATGCAGGGCAGTTACAACTCGGCAATCTTACAAATCTATCAACTCAAAATAGATTACTTGGTCAGTTTGGTACATCTACACAAGTGGGGTATATAACAACTGGCTTTGGTGAATCATTAGCAAGCGGAGTTTTAAAAGTTGATTCTACAAGTATAGGGGTTACGTCATGGGTAAGAACAAAAAAAGTAGTTGATAGTTTGGGAGCATTGATGGGCAGCGTACCAACACTTCAACAGGTATTAACAGCAGGAAGTATATTGACAAGCAGTAATACAATAACACAAGGCTCTAATCTTCTGAATTTTACCGGGACAGGGAGCTATGTTGCCAATTTCGTCACGACGGTAGCAACATCACCACTTGCAGCAACAGTTTTAGCTGTTCAAAGAAATACTTCAGGCAGCCCATCCAATAATATGTCAGGTGACATTGATATGTATGTAAACGGGTTAATAACAACAAAACTCAGGTCAACACTTACCGACATAACTGGCGGCAGCGAAGATTCTAAATTTATTTTAAAAGGGTTAGAAGCAGGCGGCGATATAACATTATTAGACTTACAACCAGACGGAACAGCGATAGTAAATGACAATGAAGACACACTTTCAACAAAAGCCTATGCAAGATCAGTTGGCGGAGGTGGGGGCGGAAGCGGAACAGTAAACACAGGCGCAAGCGGTAAAGCAACTTACTATCCTGGCGCAGGGACTACGGTTGATGATTTTGCAGCCGTTGATTACGCCACAAGCGGGACGAATGTAAAAATAACAACACAGAACACTACTGATGTAGGATTAGAAATAAAAGGCATTTCTTCTCAAGCGGGAAATCTATTAAACATTTCATCAAGTTCAGGAACTGGCGATTTAGCAATCATCACATCAGCAGGAGCATCCAGGTTTACAAGTGAAACAATTGGTACAGCATCAGCAAGAAAAATAGAACTATTTGCTAACGGGGAGGCCTTATTTACAAGCGATGCAACGGCTTCAATTTATGACCCTGATGCCTTTGATAATACACATCAAATATTTGGCGACAATAATACAAGACTATTGGTTTCAAGTGGCAGTGGGTATGACCATAGATTAGTGATGGTAACAGGAAATATTTCGGCTGTTTACACGGGCTTTATAGACGGTGGTGGTATTGGAATGGAAACAAACCAGGCATTAAATTTTATCACTAACAAACTTGTAAGGGCAACAATAGCCGCATCAGGGGCTATTACTGTCCCCGAACAATCGGCTCCATCCACTCCGGCATCTGCGACTGTTGCTATCTATCCAAAATCAGACGGTTTATGGTATGGTAAAGACGATGCAGGGGTAGAAACAATGCTTAGTAATTCAGGAAGTGGTGGGCTTACGGTTGGAACTACAACAATAACAAGCGGAACGAGTACAAGAATACTTTATGATAATGCAGGCACACTTGGAGAGTACACAATAACAGGAAGCGGAACGGTTGTGGCTATGGCATCAGCTCCTGTATTTGCAACTACAGTAACCGCAACAAGCGCAAGCAATACTTATAAACTCGGTGGTTCACTTACGGTAAATACTACTGATGTTGGTAATGTGGGAGTAGGAGAAGATGACCTGATGACTTACTCAGTCCCTGCCGGAATTCTTGCGGGAAATGGGGATTACATAGAATTCACCATGTCTTTTGATTTAGCAGCCAACGGAAACACGAAACAGGTAAAAGTAAAATTCGGAGCAACTACAATTTACGCAAGTGGCGCACAAGCGCAGAATGACGGGGTGATAGAGATAACGGGTAAGATAATAAGAACAGGTGCCGCTACCCAAAGAATTACATATAGCGTAAGTAGTAACGCTACACTCTTTACAGATTATGCAGACTATGTAACCTCTGCAGAAACATTAAGCGGGGCCATTACTTTGAAAGCTACCGGAGAGGCAGTAAGCAATGATGATATTATTCAAAAGATATTAACCGTGAAATTCTTCCCTAACAATTAATACTATGAAAAATATATTCTTGGCAATTCTTATTCTTTTTTCCTTCTCTTCTTTTGCTCAATTAAGAAGTGCAGGAACAGGGTCAGGTAGTATTGTTTATTCTACATCACCAACACTTGTCACGCCTAATTTAGGAACGCCAACTACTCTTGTGGCTACTAATGCTACAGGTACGGCAGCCGGTCTTACTGCGGGAAACGTGACTACTAATGCCAATCTAACTGGAGATGTAACAAGTTCTGGAAATGCAACTACAATCGGAGCGTTAAAAGTGACTACGGGTATGCTTGCGGCTAATGCTGCTACTCTTGCAAAATTAGATGCAAGTAATGCGACAGCAAATAAAGTATTAATGTCAGGTGCAAGTGCATCACCAACATGGAGTACGCCAACTTTCCCAAACGCTTCAGCTACGACGCTAAAGATTATTAAAAGCGACGGTACTAATTGGGTGGCATCAACAGAAACTTATGCAGCTCCTTCTACATCTGGTAATATAATGATCTCAGACGGTACTAACTGGACAAGTGCGGTAAGATATCCTATTCAAGTTGCTACAGCAGATATTGCATCAACAGCTTCGGCAACATCAACAACAACAATATTTACCCCTTCCGCAGACGGAATGTATCGGGTATCAGTTTATTTAAAAATAACAACAACTGGTACTTCTCCTGTAGCGGGGCCAGTTACAATAACCTATACAGATGCAGACGGGAGTGTAGCTCAAAGCCATGTATTGTTATTAGCAAACACAGTCGGTGCAGTTGTAACAACAACAGTTAATAACACAACAACAACAGGTACTGTTTACGGAAGTATAGTTATGAATGCAAAAAGTGGAGTTGCTATACAGTATGCAATAGCCGTTAGTGGAACATTTGGCGCAGGAAGATATACTGCGCATTTAACTTGCGAAAGAATAAAATAAACTATAATTATGAAATATATATTAATTATCGCAGCAATCATTTTTTCAAGTATAGTAAACGGGCAGACAAGCAAGGATACAACAGCTAAGAAAATAAAAGTCCCGGTTGATACAGCGTATATTCTTGGCGGGAATATTCCAGACTTCCAATTGTTATATAAAGCAATCAATACTCCAGGATCAGTGACAAGAGATGAAATATCTGTGCTGTTGGCATGGCTACAACAAATTAAAATGGTTGAAGTACCTAAAAAAGCAAAACAATGAAAAAGATATTATTATTAATCATACTATCAATTTCCCTGAAGTCATTCAGCCAAAACATAGACACCGTTTATGTTCGTAATCTTTCTTTAAGGGCTGAGGATTGGTACTGGCTAAAAGCAAGTTGGACGCCACGGGATTCAACGGAGAAAAAAGTATGGAAGAAAATGAGAGTGAAATTAATCCTTGATGCTCCTGCTTCGAATACTACTATGGTGACGATTGATAGCATACCGGGACGATTAGCTTTATTTTTCTACTCAACCTTTTTAGGTGCATCAAAAGGGGAGACAAGTAACATGACTAATAATATTTCTCAGAATATAAAAGCCTATACACCGATGCTTACGTTTACCACAATAGTAGATTTAACATTTACGAATAGGTTTACAAATAACAGACAAAACGGTAAAGACGACTTTAATAATTAAATTTTAATATAATGGCAAAGAAACCTCCGAAACCGCCGCATGGCACTCCTCCAAACAATATTCCTGCTCCAGAAGGATTAGTAGCTACTATTAAATCAGATGGTGTTCTTCTACAATGGTACAGCGTTCCATTTGCAACAACTTATTGGGTTTCCAGAAGTGACAGGGAAGCGTTAGGTGAAAAAGCTATTGCAATTATTACAGGAACAAGTTTTACAGATCATTACCCTGTTGCGGGGACTACTTATAAAGTTGCGGCAGTTGTTGGTGATACTCTTGGGAACTTTTCAAATCCGGTAACTCCAATATAATGGGAGCGAAATTTGATGCACTATTTAAGGCGTTTAAAGACAATCCTACTGCTGCAATTATGACGTTGCTAGTAATTGGCATTTCTGTTATGTTTACTATTAATCAAAAAACAAATTCTAGTGTTCAGGATGATCTAAGGAAAGCAAATAAAGATTGCGCTACTGAAAAATATGTCGTTCAGGTTCAGGTGGAACAATTAAGAGGTCAAATTGTTGATTTAACCGGAGCTTTCAAAGAACTTAAAGGTGAAATGAATACCCTTAGAAAACTTGGTATCGTAAAAGAATGAGAAATTTAATCTACATATTGTTTGTTTTTGCTTCCTGCAATAGTAGTTCTGAAAAAGCAAATCCGATACCTGTAAGTAATAAACCTTTAACTGATTCTATTTCGCTAATAGTTGACAGCCTTCAAGAGTGGACAGATGACCTTTCAAATGTTTCTGATTACGCTATCAAAGCTCAGTCTAAAATTAATCAGTTACAAAAAGAGAATAGAGAACTTGCTCAAAGAGCAGGAGAGAGTGAGCCACTAGCTTTTAAGTTTAACGAATACCCAGATAATAGAGATAAGCAAATAAGCGATTTGATTACTGAACTT
>Ga0193692_1000010_pt1 | contig 54472 bp, 84 predicted proteins | sample L3a1metaG_FD_144917 | JGI IMG/M metagenome (GOLD analysis project Ga0193692, IMG submission 144917) | Soil microbial communities from a riparian zone of the East river system, Colorado, United States - L3a1 | ecosystem: Environmental > Terrestrial > Soil > Riparian zone | place: USA: East River... | reverse complement strand
TCATAAAGCTTCTTTCAGGGACACGAATGCAAGCCGGGCGACACGTATCAAATTTCCGTAGTCCAAACCTACGATGACGAAGTGCAGGTCCGGTTAAAGAGCGGCGACAAAGGTTAACTTGGCATGCGACCCAACAACACTGGCCAGCGCAGCCAAGTGCCTGAACTGCCTGAACCCCGACGAACTGGACGCCATCGCCGTGCAGCTTATGTGTAATTGGGCTACCAACGGGAATCAGGCAGGAGGGGGCGCATCAGCGTTTTCCATCCTCACAGAAGCAAACGATCCCATCCTGACTGAAGCGGGAGATTTTCTGGAGATCGAACACTGATATGCCTGGAATTAAGATCAGCGCACTTCCGCCAGCGGTCAGCGTGCTCAATGCCAACCTGTTCGCGCAGGTCGCCGCAGGGGTGACGGAAAAGGCGACTGTCACGCAATTGCGGGCCAACTTGGGCTTTGACACTCCCGCGTTAGGTGATTTAAAAGTCGGTCCTTCCTTTTTGTTGGCGGCAGGAGGTGCCTCTATCGCCAGTGCTGGTTCTTCAGTGCTGTCAATCAGTGCGGTTGGTGATGTTACACTGGGCGATAATGTTTTCGCCCCTGTTGTTGGGGCAACCTTCGCCATCACCCCACCCCTGGATCGGGTTGGCCTGTCCATCTCCGGATTCTCGCTGAACGGAGCCAACGCTCAATCCATACTGGACCTTGCGGGCACCTGGAACACCAGCGGCACTCCAACGGCGATCAAGTTGGTGATAACGGACACGCTGAGTAATGCGGCGAGTTTGCTGATGGATTTGCGCACGGCTGCTGCTAGTCGATTTGCGGTGAATAAGGCAGGAGACGCAATTGTTGCCAACGGTATCAGGGGGGGCGGTGGTTTTCTTCCATTTTACATGTTTGGCAGTGGCGGTGCAGTTAGCCATCAAATGACCAGTGGTGCCTTCGTGGTAATTTCAGACGCAGCTGTGATTGGAATGGGAGTGAGTACTGATGCGATTATCGCTCGCGACGCCGCCAACGCCATCGCCTTGCGCAATGGTGCTAATGCCCAAACCTTAAACATTTACGGCACATTCACTGACGCAGCTAATTACGAAAAGGGATTTGCTCGCTGGAGCACGGGCGTCTTCCAAATCGGCGTAGCCGTGGCTGGCACTGGCACCACGCGGGCCATGTCGTTTTTTACGAACAACACGGCCCGGTGGACGGTAAATACATCGGGTCACTTCATGGCCGGGACTGATGATACCTACGACATTGGTGGTATCGCTGCGACTCGTCCGCGTAACGGTTATTTCAGTCAATATTTGCATTGGGGCGGTCAAACTCGCGTGACAGCGGATTTTGCCGTCACCAATTCAGCGGCTCTCACCAATATTACCGGCTTAACCGTTAATGTTTTAGCCGGTAACACTTACGAATTTCGGGCCATCCTCCATCTGACGGCAGCCGCGACAGGCGGGGTCAAACTCGCCATGGGCGGCACCTGCACCGCAACCGCCATCCGTTACCAGATTGAGATTATTTCCGATACGACCAACATCCTCGCTGTTAGTGCCACTCAAAATGCACTGGGGGGAGCTTCTGGGGTGCAGGCCGATACTTCTTACTTCGCCGAAGTTACTGGTACGATCACCGTCAATGCCGGTGGCACCTTAACCGTGCAGTTAGCGGAAAATACTGCGGTAGGAGCTACTTCTGCCACTGCTTTGCAAGGCTCGATATTCCGAGTAAACGAATACTGATTATGAATGTCGTTTTCACCCTAGACTACTCCGGTTCTCCAGACCCAGATGATGTACTCGCCGCTCGCCAAATCATCTTTCTGGAGAACCAGCGCCGTGCCGCGCTCACACCGCCCGGCACACCCCTTTCGACAGCGAACGCTGCCTCTATCAAGGCCAGTTATTTGTCGATCCTGCTCGCCACGGTCACCAATGCGCACCTCAATTATATCTCGCAGTCCAAAAGCAACGCCGGGATACAGGTCAGATTTACCGATGCCGAGCTTCAGCAGATCAATTCCAACCTGATCACCCGTCTTAATAACGGAGAGTCGTCAGCCTCAATCATTGCTGATACGGTTTCGTGATATGGATAAAACATTCACAGTTACGTTGACTGAGGCCGAAGGCACCATCCTCCTGAACATGATCGACACCGCGCTTAAAGTGGACGGCATTAAAGCCGCCGTGAACGCGGTCGTGCTAACCAACAAGTTGACCAAGGCGTTTCAGGAAGCGCAGGTCATAAACGCAGTTCTGCCGATGGAGGCGAAAGGGTAGCGTGGATTGTTCTCCGCAGTCTTTAATCGCCAATGCGAACTCGATCTTCTGTTGCATTCGGGGGGCGCAGGCGATCATGGCCGTCAGGATTTGGTTGCTCGCAACCATTGCAAATGTGTCCACCGATCCCGCGACTTTGCGCGAGAACGCCAAATGCCTAGACGATTGCGGTGGTAGGGGCATGTTGCTCGCCATTCGTCTTTACTTGATGACCTTAATCGCCGGGGCCAGCACCGATCCCAGCACGTTAGCCAACGATGCTCGATGTTTTCGACGCAACTGTTTTCCACCTGGGATGCGGGACGCCGTGCAGTTATTCCTTTTAGCAAGTATCGCCGGGGTGTCCACTGATCCTAACTTTCTCCTAGAGCAATCCAAACAGATACGATGCTGTCTTCCAGGAGGAAGCGGATTGGCCGTGGAAGTGAGTCTTTTGTGCATTCTAGCCGGGGTTTAACATGGCGACAGCCTGCGACCCCACCACACTCGCAGCAGCGGCGAAGTGTCTCAACTGCCTTAATGCCGACGAGCAGGAAGCCGTGTACACAAATTTGCTGTGTGCGCGGGCCAATGCTGCGGTCACACCTCCCAACCTGCTCAATGGCCTTTTCGCCTACTGGAACCTCAATGAAGCGTCGGGCGTGCGGGCTGATTCGCTGGGTTTGCGCAGTCTGGTCGATAACGTCGGGGTAGGATCGGCAGCGGCCAAGATCGGAAATGGCCTTCAAGGTGTGCCGCCGACCGGGAACGTGCAATACAACGGGTTGCAGACCGATTTTGAATTCGTAGGCACCCCGTTCACATTTTGCGCCTGGGTGAAGCTCGCGGCCAAAGCCACCGATTACAGCATCGTCGGTCCATGGCGAGCCAGTATTAGCCGTTCATGGCGCTTCTACTACAACTTTACCTTGGATCATTACGTGTTCGACATTATCACGCTGGGCGCGGTGGTGGCCGCGCCCTCCCCAGTGATCGGCACCTTTGATTTCGCGGTATGGTGGAATGACGGCATTAACTCCAGCATCCAAATCAATAACGGCGCAATCGTGAGCGCCGCCGTGTTGACTCCACTCGCGGGAGCCGCCACCTTCAAAATTGCCTCCGATCATTCAGACACCAATCCCTTTGATGGCATCGTGGATGAAGTCGGGGTTTGGAATCGTATTTTAACCGCAGCCGAGCGGACCTTGCTTTACAATGGCGGGGCTGGTAAAACTTATCCATTCCCATGAGTATTGTAGCAAATGGCACTGGTTGGTTCGCGTTGGCTCAAAGCATCGTAACCCTGATCGGCTCGGTTGTGCTGGTGATTGGCGGGCCGCTCTTGGCGCTTTACCTTAAGAAGCAGGCGGCGCAGACAGAGAGAATACACACCTTGGTTAACTCCAATATGGGGATTCAAAAGTGGTCAAACGTGCTTTTAACACGACAGTTGGCCACACTGACAAACAAGCCTGAGGATATTTTCGCAGCCGAAAAGGCGCTCGAAGACTTCACTACGCATCAAGCGCAGCAGAAGATCGTTGATAATGGCAATCAGTGAATGAAAACGAATGCGCCGTAAATGACCAACCAGATGCCGACAGCCCAACGCATGAATTGAGGTGCGGCGAGTGTGATGATTCCACAGACGATGGCTGAAACTCCTACGATGGTGGCATTCATGGCTGGAATCTAGCTATTGCGCCGGGGCGGTCAATAGCGTAGAACCCCTACTATGAGACGAAACCTGCTTCCCCTTCTCCTGCTCACTGTTCTGCTCACGGCCTGTGCCACCACGCTTGAAAACACACCTGATCGGCCCTCGCCCTACGGGGGTGATATGGTGCTCTTTCGCGCCGATCAAGCCATTGGTTTTAGCTACAAGGAACTGCGGAAGTTCGTGGTTTGGGAAAAGACTTACCGCAGTACGATCAACAACAAGGATGTGAAGAAGGCGGCTGACAACGTGCGCCTCCATGCCAAAGGATGGGTCAATTCCGCCAAGCAATTGCGCGAAGCCTACAAGCTGGCCCCGACCGAACCGAACAAGACGGCGCTCAATGCGACCCTGGACATCATCGACGCGGCTCTCACGGAGACTGCGGGTTACATGACGCAGTATCGTAAGAAAGCATAAGCTTATGGAGGAATTGATGTTGGCAATGGCCGCTCTCAAACTTGCCAAGTTGGCCCTCCCCATTATTCAAGAAGCGGCTAAAAAGGGTCTCGTCCCCGTTGAGAAGCAGAAGGAAGTCTTCGCGGACTACAACGCGCTAGTCGATGCAGGAGACACGGCCTTCAGTGGGCCGGAATGGGACATTGACCCCGACTAATGGGCAATCATCTAAAATCGTTGGAGGACAATTTCAATGACGAAGCTTCCCGCGCCTTTGAGCAATTAACCCGCGTGGAGAAAGACATCTCTACTCTGCGAGAAACAATCCAGCGTTTGTTCAGTATCCAGACTTCTGCATTCCGGCTGAAGCAGGGGGGCAAGGCAGAGAAACGTAGCCGATCTTTTAAACGCGCCGTTCGTGGATTTATGGCGCTGAATTTGGTGTTGCTCACGCCAGCATGGGCGGACGAAGTCTGGGTGCTCACCAAGACCAACCTCGCTGAATTTCCCAGCGGCTACGTGCTCTTGGATGGCACCAACATAATCTTCTTCCCCAAGGGTGTGCTCGCGAAGAAGATTTGCGTGGAAGAATCCCTTTACACGGTGGTATCCACGAACTGGTCAACGAGTTCGGAGGTTCAAAACAATGGTGTGCGGACGATCACGCAGGTAGGAAATTGGATCACCAACGAAACTTTGCACGTCGAATACAAAGGCAAAGTCTATCCTATCGCTGTGAGTCAGACACTTGGACCGAAAGTAGACCAGCGGACTTTTGACATCCCTACTAAGGTCACTATTCCTGCCTTGCCTTTGCGGCAGGGTAAGTGACTCTAGGCCCATGACCGAGAATGCTGCCGAACAAATAGCATGCGCCATTCGTGAATTGGCTCACGCTGTTCGTGAAGCGAGCGGAACAAACACAACGCACGCCATCCTTCACAGGCTGGAGGCAAACCAAAGGACCATTATGGCCACATTGCAAGACCTAGTAGACGACGTAACAGACGAAAAGACAGTCATCGCCAGCGCGAAAACGTTGCTGGAAGGATTATCTGGTCAATTGGCGGCAGCGATTGCATCGGGCAATCCCGCCAAGATTCAGGAAGTCAAAGACCTGATCGACAAGAACAAAGCGGACCTTGCCGCTGCCGTCGCCGCGAACACTCCCACGCCGCCAACGGCGTAAGCTCAAACAGGTGCCTGCCAGCCGCCGTCTTCTCCTGGACGGCGGCTTTTATTTTGCGCGGGCGTAGTCCAGTTGCCCTGACATTTTCAGGGCGAGAGCTTTCTTCCTTAGTTCAACCTTCCATTGGTCGTTCTGACTGCCGGGAGTCTTTAACTCCATGTTTGCGATCTGAAAGCCAAGGCGTCGGGCTCCCTCTACAGCCGTGGCACACCAATCAGCTAGGTCAGGACTCTCATCGACACGCTCTTTCATTTCTTCTTTGGTCTCCACCTCGTACTTATCGCCTCGGACCGTCCGCCAAATGCGGCGGGAGAGTTCGCACATCACATCCTCAGGCAAGTTGCGCATCTGATCGGCTTCGATGACGTAGCGTACGCTCCACCACAATTCAGTGACGAACTTGGAGAACCGTTCCCGCGCCGTCATTAAGCGCATTTCCTGGGTTTTCAAATCTCTGATCATTAATTCGGAGCTAACAGGTCGTTCAGTGGGAGCGCCGCCAAACTCGACTGGATTGACGTTCTTACCCTCGTCCCACATACGGGCAAATGATGTGCCGAGACTGCCGCGTCCCGTGGCATCGTAAAAGACGTGTGCGCCGGGAATGCCTTCCCTTTCGCATTCCTCGCGCACGTAAAGCGCAATCTGATCTTCTGGACTTCGGCCAGCGATTTTGTGTGGTTTCACGGGAATTACGATTGGCCTGCCCACTGACAGGATGATCTTGCCTGTCACGTCGCGGCCATATTCAACGTAGCCACCAACGCAACGATCCCCGCCGATATTGCCGTAAGCGGCGTCCACGGCGTAAACCAGCGTGCGGCTTTGGTTCATCCAGAACACCTGCTCCATGGCGTGGTGCTCCACACACATATCGCGGGTGACAACCTTCTTGGCATCCAACCCGGCCATGCGGGTGCCCTTGCCGTATTGATAAAATTGGATGGAATTAGTTCCCCAGCGAGCCACGATCCGATCAATGGACTTCTGGTGAATCAGGTAAGGAAAACGCGGGGCGGGCTCCTGCGGAAAATCGAAGTTTGGCGAATCCGTTCCGATCAGATTGATACAGCGGCCACCAACATCGCGGGTTGTCCACACCGTTGTTTTCTCAGGTTCGGAGAGTGAGCCCCATCCTTCCTTTGGTTCGGCCAGTTTATCGAGGGCATCTCCTTCGCCAATTGGGTTACCGGAGAAGATGCCTTTGAAATCTCCAGAGTTTAGATTCGGCAAGCCATCCGTCAAAAAAGCAGGCTTCATGTGCTGAAATTCGTCCCCGTAAAGCCGCCTTCGCGTCTGCTTGATGCCGACTACTTCACCAACTTTATCACCGCCAACGCAAACCAGCCCACGGCGTATGTCTCGAATTTGTTGAGTCTTCAGGCTGTCAGTGGTGATGACGCGCAGTGAGTCCACTGGATGGCCAGGGAGCCAGTCGAACCGTTCTTTGGCCCGCAGGTGTAATGATTTCACCTCGCCCCAGATGCGCAGTTCCAAGCCTACTTTTGAGGTGGACGTAAAAATCCCAAGCGTGTTGTGCGGGAAACAGTAGTAATCGGACAACCCAATGACGGACATCATGAGCGTTTTCGATGCGTCCTTTGGCCCCAGCAAGCTTGTCAGAATGTTTTGAGTCCATTCCTTGAGGATTAAATCAAACCAGCGGTGCTGATCCAGTTCAGGCCAGATCAGAGCGATCAGTGCTTTGTAGTGCGCGAACTTACCAAGGCCCGCAATGCCCCCGTCCCGCTTTGTCCATTGACCCCCATGCTGGATCATGTGCATTTCAATGGAGACCGGAGTTTGGAGGGATGGGAACAGCATGCCGTATTTTTCAATACGGTCGTTCCGTGGGTCTTTGTTCGCCATCGACAATACAGTGCAGAGGGTTACGGTTAGGAGCAAGTGCCAGCGAACGGAACTAACGGGAAACACTTTTGGCTCACCGACGGTTCTGTGAGCTTTCAAAGCGGCGTCGATTCAGGCCGCGTCCCCACCATCCAAAACGAGCAGTATCCTGAAGGGCTTAAAAGATCGAACCTCGCGTGGCTTGGCAATGGGACTGTGCGCGGGGGTAAAATCTCTGCCCGCTTCGGCTATCAGCCGGTGGTTCAAAAGCAAACATGGTCCGGTCTGTTCCAAGGTGCCTACATGTACGAGCCCGAAGGCGGTGATCCCTACATCGTCATGGGAGTGGGCGGGCATGCCTATCAGGTTCGAGTCGATACGGACAACTCAGTTCATGACATTAGCGCTGGGGTCTTCAATCCCGCCAATCCCCGTTGGTACTTCGTGCAGGGCGAAATGTTTCTCATCATCCAGGATGGAAACGCATTCCCCAGAGTTTGGGATGGAACCACTATGCGGCGCATTAACCAGTTCCCGCCCGGCCCTTGGCTCCCTACCGGCACGATCATGCAGTATTTTATGGGGAGACTTTGGCTTAGTCCAGGTGGCCCCGGAGGACGTGAATTTCTGGCGGGCGACATCGTAGGGAACACAGTGTCAGGCACCGGGCCTTACAACTTTAAAGACTCGATTCTCAAGCAAACCGAGAATGCCTTTCTCGCTGGAGGTGGCCGCTTCATCGTTCCTTCCAATGCTGGAAGCATTCGGGCCATGTTCTACACTTCCGAACTGGACACCACGCTTGGTCAAGGACGGCTCTACGTGGGGACGCGCAAAAATATCTACGCGATGAATGTGCCGGTCACCAGAACTGACTGGGTGGCCACTACAAATAATACTCTGCCGCTACAAACGATTGCTTTGCTCGACTATGGCCCGGTCAATGACCGCTGTATCGTAGGCAGCAACGCTGACGTGTTCTTTCAAACGCTGGAACCAGCCATTCGCTCCCTGACACTGGCCCGCCGTTACTTCGAGCAGTGGGGCAATACTCAGATCAGCGGGAATGAAAACCGGGTGTTGGCATTTAACGACCGCTCGCTTCTGGCCTTCGCGTCGGGCATTCAATTCAACAATCGGATGCTTCAGACCTGTCTGCCGTTCCAAACGCCGGTAGGTGTGGCGCATCGCGGCATCATTCCGCTGGACTTCGATCTAATCTCCAGTTTAGGCGAGAAGTATCCGCCTGCCTGGGAGGGGATGTGGGAGGGTTTGCAAGTCCTGCAAATGGTGGTGGGTAACTTCGGTGGAGTAGACCGGGCCTTCGCGATCGTACTAAGCCAGGAATCCAACCAGATCGAGATTTGGGAACTCACCACTTCCACGCTGCGCGACAACGGCGATAACCGCATCACCTACTTTTTCGAGACGCCTGCCTTCACCTGCGGCAGATTGCTAGAATTGAAGCGGCTCGTTTCAGGCCAGATTTGGGTTGATGATTTGTACGGCACCGTTGATTTCACCGTGGAATGGCGGGTCGATCAAAGCCCCTGCTGGAACCTTTGGCACAAATGGCAGGAATGCAGCGCCCGCACCTGTCTGGAAGCTGATATTCCCTGTGGCTATCCCATTCAACCGCTCTGCGCTCAAAACCGCATCCCCATGACGTTGCCAAAGCCGCAGCAACCAGCGGCCTGTGATCCGAATAACAAACGCCCGGTGGACATCGGTTACCAGTTTCAACTGCGGGTCACCGTCAAAGGGACGGCCTCCATTCGTGGGGTGTTTATCAACTGCGAACCCGTAGAGACAGCGGCGTATTACGGGTTAGTATGCTGATGGCATATGAGTGTTAATCACTGCGAGAGAATTTTAAACTGCCCCTGCGGCCCGAATCCGTTCTCCAATCTCAGCGCAGAAAAACCTGATCCGGCCTCCTTCTTCAGTTTCAAATTCATCAAGGCCAACATTCCCTTGGGCGCTCCCGATCCCTGGTGGGGAACGACTGTCGCAGTGGCCGGATGCACCTCAACCACCTCACAGCAGGACGCCGATGATTGCGCGGTGCGCATAGCCACTCACGATGTTCTTGATACCGAAACAGACAACGGTATCCCGATCCCGGTCTTCGGCAATGCCGCGCAATCCTGTCAGGTGGCCTGTCCGACCGGCTTTCAGCCTTTCGTCTACACGGTCCCTGCTGGTACCATCATCGCCCGAAGCCAGGAAGAAGCCGACGCGCTTGCGGCCAGCTATTGCCTCTATCGAGCGCAACTGAACCGGGTGTGCGTGCCGGTCGTTACGCCGCCATCGTTTCCTGTGAATCCTTTAGCGTGGTGGAAAATGGAGGAAATAGGCGCTGGAGATAGAGTCGATGTCATCGGCGGGAAGCATCTGGTCAAAGTCAGTACTAACGGCTCAAGCGTGGAAACGAATGTAGTTGGCAAAGTCAATCAAGCTGTCGAATTAGCTGCGACTAATGGAGGTGGAGGGCCATTAAATCAGTTCCTACGAAATGCTCCCAGTGTTCCTTATTCTGGCGGGGGAATGGACATGACGGGCTGGTTCAGAATCACTAATTTCGTAAATTCAATCTTCATCTTGGATTTAACCTTTGCAGGATTGGAGACGATTACCCTTATCGTTGATCCAGGGCTTGCGCCAGACGTTGATTGCTTCGGTCAATTCGTTGGTCCTCCTGTCGATTTACTGGTCCCGCTCTATGCCACTCTGACTGATGGTAACTGGCATTTCCTACGGCTTTTATTTGATCCGGCCACCTTAACGTATGGTATCCAGGTTGATAACGGCACGATCTATACCGGCGCGGCATCTGAGGCCACTTTCGGACTACTGGCAACGTTTGATCCAGTCGTTTTTACAAATAGCGGAGGCGGACTGGCGACCGGCACAGCCGATATTGACGAATTGGCGCTTTGGCCCCGTCACCTCACGAACGCTGAAGTGACCACACTTTACAACGCCGGGATGGGGCACACTTGGCCATTTACTTAATTGTTAACCCGGCGTATTGACTAACTGTGCGTCTCCAAGTACACGACTTTCGCGCTTCCCGTATTCCGGCAGCTCTCGGTGCGTGCGCTTCCGACATTGGCACCTGCCTTAGCTTTTTAAACGAAGCCACTCAACGCTTGCTTATGGCCCCGGAAGTGGGAGATGAGGGATGGTATGGATCGTACGCGAAAGTCGTTTTCACGGTGCAGCCGAGTAGTCCCTACATCGTGCCTCCGCGTGAAGTGGCTCGCCTCTCCGCGCTGGACGTGTGCCGTACGCCGATCCGGGTGCAGAACGAATGGTTTGAATTCCTCGACTTCGGTCCCAAACTGCAAAGTCCCACAGCCTGCGCTGCCGACCAAGGTTGCGCACCGATGCAAGCCTACGAGCGCGGGGTAGTGCCGACGCCAGTAGAGATGCCGGTGGGAAGCAAGCTGCGGGTGTTCCTGAACAACACCGCCGATGGGGACGGCCTGCATCGCATTTTCATACGTGGCACCGATCAGAACGGCAACGCCATTACCACCATCGACAATGGGCGGCAGGTCAACGGTTTCTTCATGACGCTCGATTCGGCGGTGCCGTTCGTAGATTCGACCTACGTGCTCAACACGCTTCAGGACATTGCGAAGGACATCACTTTAGCGCCGGTGACTTTGTACGCCGTGAATCCAGCAACAGGTTCACAGACATTGCTCGCTACGTTCGCGCCGAGCCAAACGAGCGGAAGTTATCGGCGCTATTATATCGGCGGGCTTCCCTCCCGCTGCCTTGACTGCGATTCACCGCCCACGTCGGTGCAGGTCACCGGCATGGCCAAGCTCGAATTCATTCCACTGACCAACGACACCGACTTCCTCATCATCGGCAACCTCGCGGCGCTCAAAGAGGAATGTATGTCGATCCGCTTCGGTGAAATGGACGGCCAGGATGCGGAAGCCAAGTCTGCGCGACACCACAAGAACGCGATTCGCTTACTCAATGGTGAGTTGATTCATGCGGAAGGAAAACGTCAGCCTGCCCTCAATTACAAACCGTTTGGGCGTTGCGGACTAAATCTCCAGATGACCTGATATGCCCAAACCTTACGCATATGCTCCTGGGCAGACCACGCAAGACCTGATCGACAACGGTACCATTCAGGCTCCCACCTACAGCGGTATGACGACGGCGACGGGTTCTTCTGGCACCGTTCCCCCCGATCTGCTCACGGGTGTGGCTGCGAACCTTCGCGCCGCCAATGCGGGCGAGCTTCCCGCCGACGTGCAGCAGATGCTCGCGCAACGAGCGGCGGAATTGGGAATTGCTTCAGGCACCTCTGGCAGTGAGTTCAACAAATTTCGCAGCTTGCGTGATCTGGGTCTGACTTCGCTGGCCCGGCAGGACTTCGCCACCAATCAACTGATGGGTCAGTTCATGACGCCTTACCAGCAGGCCAGTCTGGCACGGAGTTATTCACAGGATTTCCAGAACGACAATGCGGCGTTTCAGGCCCGCGCCAATGGCGGCTGGGGGCCAGGAGCGCACACAGGCGGCATCATGCCTGAAGTCCCGGCCTATGTGCGTGGTCAACCGCCAGCTAATCCCATGGCGGGCCGTCCTGCCGTCCTGCCGGGTAACGACGTGAACGCACTTGTTAGCGACTTATTCACTAAGTATGGCCGGGGCGGCAGCGGTGGCGGCATGGCTTCAATGGGTGCGGGCACGATACCGGGCTCAGGTGTGGCAGACCCATGGAATGCCGGGCCGGTTGGTGGTAACGATCAGTTTCAAGCTGGCCTCGAATATCAGAACGCTGCTGAAGGTGGCTGGGGTGTGAATAGCGCCGATCCCTATGGGGATTGGAGCAAATATTCGTAGCTATGCCCGACGAATCAGACCAGTTCCAAGACCCGATAGGAGCGCCTGTTCAAGCGCCAGCCATGGCAGCGCCGGGACCAGTGCAGCCGCCGCAATTCAACACCGACATCACCAAAGGCCCAACCTGGAGCACATTGCCCGCACCTTATCAGCCACCGCCAGGACCGCAGGGCTTCGATTCCACAGGTTTTTTGCAGGAAGCCTTTCGTACCTTGCCGCTCGACGTGGCCATGAAAGCGAGCGAAGCGGCGATTCAGCTTGAAGGCCAACTCGGATACGCTGCTGACGTTAAAGCGGGAGTGCCTGAGATGCAAGCACTTACGCGTTGGGCCCCGAAAATTTATCACCGCAACCCCGCCGTGGTCGCGCATTTAATGCAGGCTAATAAGCCTGCGTTTCAACCGGAGGAAATCACCCTCCCGAGCGGTCAGAAGGTGACTCGCGTGAGTCCCAATCGTGTTTCCTACGCGCCCAAAGGACCGCGCACCGAGCTTACACCGGGCGAGCAGATTCACGCGCTCTCGCAGGAAATGCGTGGCCTTGAAAAGCAGATTGCCGCCGAGTCAGACTTGAAGCGCGAGGAAGCTTTGCGTCAGAAGTACGCGGCCAAGGTGGAGGAACTGAGCGCCCTCCGGGGTAAATCAGGCGGCGTGCGGGTGAAGGAAAAGAAGACCGGCAAGATTCATCGCTACTCTGGCAATCCTGCTGATTTAACTGATCCAAAGTTCACAGCGGATTACGAAGTTCTGCAATGAGCTATGGCATTCGATCCCTCGTTGCTGACTCTCGATGAAGAAAGCTCTGGCTTCGATCCGTCGCTCCTGACGCCAGAACCAACCGCCGAAGAAATCCTCTCGCGTCCAGCCATTCCGGCGTGGGAAGGCGCAGGCGAAGACACCCTCCGCGCTCCATCGACAGGCGAACGCTTTCGTTCCAGTGCCATCGGCCACGCCCTGCTTGGTCCTACGCCAGCCGAGAGAATCGCCATGGAAGCACGCGGGCCGGAAAGCCGCCTTGGTCCGCCCGGCCAGGAATTTGGAATCATTCCAATGGGCGAAAAGATGCTGGGTATGACCAGCGTTCCGCCGCAACTCGCCCAACCGATTCGGCGGGCCACTGATCCATTCGTTGAGCTTTTACCGCCAATCCCACGCGGTATCGTTGAGGGTGGCCGCGAATTGGGTCTCACCATGCCCATCGCTCCATTTGGTCCACTGGCTAAAGTTGCGTTGCCGATCTTTACTGCCGAATTGGCCTCTCAGTTTCCAGAACAGAAGAAAGCCTACGATCAGGCGATTCGTGATGGCCGCTACGAGGAAGCCGCGAAGATTGCCACCATGACCATGGGCGGAGCTACACTCCTGGGAGTCGGGGCAGGCCATGAATTGCGCAGTAAACCCGGAGTAATAGAAAGGACACCAGATGCCAGCAAAGTCAGCGAAGCAACAACGGTACATGGCGATGTGCGCTCACAACCCGTCGAAGGCGCGAGGGAAGTGCCCATCGAAGAAGGTGGCCAGGGAGTTCAGCCACAAACCGAAGGGGGGTTACCGGAGAACGCGCCACCGGAAGTACAGCGGAATGTAGAACTGACGCCTACAATCAAAGCGGGTGACGTAATGGTCACCGGCAAAAGTCACGCCGAAGCTCTCGATGCAGCCACCAAAAGCGGAGACGCGACCAAGATCATGGCCGCGATGACTGGTGAGCGCGGGTTCACCGATCAGAACGGGAAGTTTTACACACGCAAAGAAGCGCTCGAAGTGTTCAAGGAGCAGGGCGGTGATTTGTCCAAACTGATGAATCCCGAACAAGGTTTGAACAGCGAGGATTTGCGCGATGCCGGTATGCTCAAACATCTGGAAGCGCCTAAAGGTGAAGTGTCGCGCCCTGATTGGCGGGTGACGGTGCAGCCTGATGAAGTGCCGGGGTCTGGTTACGTGCAGATCGACGAGGTGAAGAACGGTCAAAACACTTGGTCTAAGTCCAAGGAGACACTGGCCAAAGAAGGAATCACTGTTCCAGATTTTAAATCATTGCCACGTGGGCAGTACAGTTTCGACGAGGCCGTTAAGTTGCTCAAGGAGCAGAAGCAGGCCAAAGAGGCGGCGAAAGATAAAGCCTCCACCGCAGCTATTTCAAAGTTAAAACAACTTAAGAAACAACTGGAATCGCGGATAGATGAGATTGAATCGGTAAAGAAAATCACACCGGAACAAGCTGCTGCACTAGGTACTCCAGAATTAGCGGGACAGGTTGGCTTTGAAGCGGCGAAGCAGGCTCGCGATTTACTGACTGATGTCAATACACGGCTGGCTCAAGAATCCACGTCCCCCGAACGTGAAGTCGCTCCCGGCGTCCTGATCGATCCTTTCCTTTACCGCACCGCTATCAAGCCCGCTGCTAAGCTCGCCATCCAGGGCGCAAAGGCTGCCTATTCCAATAAACACGTCCAGGCGCAGATCGGCGCACTCAATCGTAAACGGCAGGCGTTCTCGACCTTGTTTCGTTCATTCGAGAATCGCAACATCATGGATCAGACCATGGATGCCGCCGATAACAAGGCATTCACAGCCGGGCAGCAGGTGCGCAAAGGTCTGGAAATCGGCCACGATAAAGCCGATCAGAATGCAGCCAGTGCCATCATTGCAGCGGGCTTCGACCAAGCCAAACTGCCTGACTTGCTGCGCAAGGCTCAGGCGGGCAAAAACGCCGAAGCCATCAAAGCAGTGCAGGATGCCATGGCACAGTGGAGCAGGTTGGAACCGCTGGCCAAACGCGGGCAGGCTGACTTTGACGGGCAAATACAGGAGGAAAATTGGCACGGCATCAACACCGAGTACCACGCCGATTACCTGCCGGGCATTTACGATCAGGATTTGTGGATGGGTAATAAACGCCCGTTCGTGGTGGGCGGCGGCGGTTCAGGCGTCTCCACCAGTTTTAAAAAGGGCAAGACGTTCGACACCCCTTTTGACGCCATCGAAGCTGGTTACACTCCCAAAAGCATCGCGCTCTCCGAACTGGCCGAACACCGGGTTCGTTCCGGACAACGCCTGATCAACCGCAAACGCTGGGCGGACGGCTTGCGCACGGAGTTTGATCCGACCGATCACAAGCCCATCGTGGCCGACGTGATTCGCAAGCCGCGAGGGCCGGGCCAGCCGTGGTTTGAAGTCGCGCCTCCCGGCTACCGGGTGCAGGAGATCATCCCCGGCCATCGCATTGCGGTGCATGAAGTCTACACGCCACTGTTCAAGGCACTTACGGGTGAAAGCGCCATCTCATCCACGGAAATCGGTAAGCTGGCGCTCGAAACTGAAGGCGCGATGAAGCACGGCCTTTTGGCGTTCGACACCTACCATATGTCCCGCATCGCCCAAAAGAGCCTGATCCTCACAGGGAAGCTTCCCACTAAGCGAGGCCGCAGCTTACTTGAGTACGCCGACAAGGATTTAACCCGCGCCGTCACTGAAGGTCTGATCACTCCTGAAATTGAGCAATGGGTGCGGGCTAACCGGCCTGTAGCGCAGCTTGGACTGGATAGCGGTCTGAACGTAGGCCGCGTGCAGGAAGCGCTTTATACGTCGTTTGTGCGCGAATTCCCCGGCCTCAAGCAGACGGTGGGGAAGTTCAACAAGTGGGTCTTCGAAGACGTGACTCGATCCGCGCTCATGGAAGGGTTCATTCACGAATTCAACCGGGTCAGCCGCATCAAACCGACCGAAAAGCCGGAAGTCATTGCCCGGCAAGTGGCCCGTGATCTGAACACCTACTTCGGCAATCTGGGACGCCAAGGCGTGTTCAAGTCCAAAACGGCGCAGGACATGGCCCGGCTCGTCGCTCTGGCTCCGCAGTGGTTCGAATCGATGGGCCGCACTGAAGCCAAGGGCTTTCTGCAACTGGCCAAAGGCGTAACCTACGATCCTGTTGTGCATAAGAGTGTTGCGGTTGGTAGCTTGGGCAAAGCCATGGGAACCGGCCTTTTAGCCTATTTCGCTGGAATGCAGGTCTTGAACCTGATCACGCGCCGTCAACCGACGTGGAAGAATGAAGAGGAAGGTCACAAGCTCGATGCCTGGATACCTTCAGCAGATGGTAAAGGGAACGGGTTCTGGCTCTCACCCTTCGCCATCCCTGCCGAAATCACTCATGACATGATCCGCTACACCAAAAAGGACGGCAGCGCGTTGAAAGCGGCGGCGCATATCCTGACCAACAAAGCCAGTCCACCGGCCAGGGCCTTCGCAGCGTTGGCCACCGGCAAAAGCTACTGGGGTGATCCAAAGGCCGATAACAGTTGGGATCGAGTCAAGAAAGCGGCGTGGGCGCTCAATCCAACGCCTATTCCAGTGCAACCACTTGAACGCAAGAGTTATCCCGGCCAGTTGCAGCGGCAGGTCACGGCCAGCCTTGGGGTCAAAACGGAACCGGCTGACAGTCCCGTGCAGCAGATGTTCTCTAAAGCCAAGAGCTTCATGGAGAAGCAGGGCAAAAAGCCGATGGAATTCGAAATGACCGATGACCCCAGCTACTTCAAACTGCGGGCGGCGCTCAGGGCGGACAATAACGTTGAAGCCCAAAAGGTCATGGATGGCCTGTTGAAGAACCACACTCGCCAGCAAGTCTTTAACGCCATGGAGCGCAACGTGAACCATCCATTTACCGGCTCCGTGGCTCAGGAGGGAAAATTCAAGAGAACGTTAACGTCCCGCGAACGGCAGATTTATCAGCAGGCGGTCAATGATCGGCGCGATGAGTTCCGGAAGTTCAAACAACTTCGAAGCACCGGTGCGCTCGCGCCTGCGTCAGGATTTGATCCAAGTCTTTTGGTGCCAGAGTAGAAAATCGGAACCGCTGTGGGCGTTGCCCCGCTTGCGGCGGTTCCGATTCAATAGCCTACCCGGCAAAGAGGCGGCGGCGTCACATGACGTTAAGTGTCGGGTAGCACTTATCCACAAGGCTGTCAAGGTTATCCACCGGCTTTCACCATGTTATTCGCGTCAGGAATTTCCTTACCGTGGGGGTAAAGGCGGCGGAACCACATTCGTGCGAACCAATATCCTGCCACTTGGCTGCGACACTGGCCGGGGCGTGACGTTGCTCGCCCAGATCGGCCCTACCTGGTAGTAGCGCTTCGGTTCGTAGGCGAGTGTAGTGATTTGCAGGTTGGTCAAGAGCTTCCACGGGCCTGCCGCGTTGGTGGCAGATCGAATCGGCACGAAAATGGTCACCACATTGGTTTGATTGGTGCCGATGGTGACAGTGCCAACAGTGACCATCAGATCATTGCTAAACTCGCTTTCCTCCGTGGTATAAGCCGTGACCGCAAAGTGATAGATGCCCGGCTTCAGGTTCGCGGTGTAGGTCAGCACCGGCCCCACATCGACCATGTTGGTATAGAAGCGGGCCGCTGGTCCTTGGTAGATGTGGTAGCCAAAGAACGGCGAGGGTGACGCATCCCAGTCGATGCGTACTACTTCAGCGCAGGCAGGCAATGCCGCCAGGAGCAGCAGAAGCAGGAGTTTCACCACAGCAGCCTATCACGGCTTCGGCAGTAAGTGCATCATTCGTGCTTTGGCATTGTCTACCTCTTGGCGCTCATGGGCATCGGCGCAGAATTCATAAAGACGTGGCAGGCCGCTGTCAATCGACTCCATTACTTCGTCGCGAGTTGCAGGCCGTCCCAGCTTCCACCACGTCACCGATTCAGGCTCTCCAATCTTAATGAGTGGCTTTCTCTGGTGATCCCTGAAGATCGAATACGATTTAGTCACCCAAATACACGTCGCGCCAGGATTGCGCTTAATCATGATGCCCGACACATTTTGATCGAGCGCTTCAGTTAATTCATCTTCGCGGCGGACCATCTGCGGCTTACTTAGGAACGGACAGCCTTTGACAGACCATTCAGCGCATTCGAAGTGTTCAGGCGGCTCTGCGGTGGTGCGATTGATGGCGCACATCGGACCAATGGTGAAGGCAAGATATTTACCCAGTGGGTCGCCGCAGACCCAGCAGCGCCTTTCTTTGATACAGGCGACGTACTTCTTGGAATCGGTCAAACGGAAGTCGGGCTTGCCATCCACGAACGCCACGAAATAAGGCACGGGATAACCGCGCTCATCAACCGGCAGCTTGGCGATACGATCAGTTAATGCTGGAAGTCCTTCGCGAACTTTGTGATGTGGGCATGTATTCATTTTAATTTCTCTTTCTCGCTTTCCCCTGTTTTTCAACCGCCTGCATCCACGCCTCTGCTTCTTACAGCAACGCCAGCCGGTCTATGAGGCTGATCTGCTCATTCAGATCAACCGACGTGAGCAGGCAGATAAACCCGTCGTAGAACGCCATTTCCTCAAGGAACGTCGGAGGCGCGACGAGTTGCTTTTTGTATTCGAGCCAGTATTCGGAAATGGAGTTCATTCAAAACCATCCATCCTTTTAATCGCGTCGAAAAGTAATCTCCCGCCAGTAGTGTCTAATATCTCAGCGCGATTTATCCACGCTTCACGGTCCTGTATGGTGAGAAAATCCCAAAGGCCAAGGCTATAAAGCACTGCCATCAATGTTGCCTGATCTGGATTGGCACCCCGCGCTAGAACCTTTGGCTCACTCATCCAACCGCCTTCCTCATCGCTGCAATCACCTCACTCACCGGCACGGCAGTCATCGCCGTATCCACCGGCGCAGGCCGTCCCGCCGAGCGCAGCACCGAAGCGCGGGCGTGATCGACGGGCTTGCCGCGCAGCCGGGCACGAATTAGCGATGCTTCATCGAGCACATCCAGGATGCGTTCCTCGCTGCCGCAGATGTTGCGCAGCAGTAGCGAGGCTTCCATGCGCTTACCGCGCTTGATGTCCTGCTGGCGGGCGAGAATGACGATCCTCAGGTCGTTGACGGTCATGCCTTCTTTGATGGCGTCAAACCACATGCGCTCACTCGCGGCGTTGAGCGGCACATCGCGCCCACTGGTCTCGCAGAACGCTTTGTGCAGGAGTGATATTTGATGGGATGCGCTCATAAGGTGCCAGTAAAATGGAGTCGTTCGATCCATTCCTGAATCGTATTGAATAGCATTCGCGTGCCGCCATCGTATTGATTTAGCAGCTTGGCGTAATGAACTTGAAGCTTCAGTGATTCGTGGAGCGCAATTCGCAACTGTTCAATCTCGCAGTACTTACACAATCCATCAGGGGCCGGGCATTCCGGGGTGCCGACAAAGTTGGTCCCACACTTAATACATTTGCCCATATTCAATTGCCGTGGTTGTTCAGTTGGTAGCCTCGTTCCAACAGGCTCGCTTCGATGTCTTTCAGGTTGTTCGCGAACGCATCATTGTGATCATGCTGTAGGCACCAGCAGAGCACGTCCGCAGCCGCATGGATGTAGGCGCGTGTCCGTTCGTCGCATGGCAGTGGCACATCACCCAAGAGGATCGGCACCAACAGATCATGGGCGCGTTGAATTTGTTCGACTGGCCTGCTGTTCATATTTGCTTTCGTTTGGTCCGTCTATGGGCAGTCACGTTGTTGCCGAGTCCAACTTGACTCTCGGGCAGCCCTAGACGGGTGGAAAATGCCTCATTATACGCGGTAAGCATTACACCGGGACGCATTCGCTAGTTAACATCGCAAGGTTGCGCCTACCTAAATTCATTGTCGCAGGGCGGACATCACTAACTCCGGTTGCAGTGAAGCGTAAAGGGCTTCCAGGCCGAAACGGACACGTCGCGCACATTTGCTTTAAGACCGGCGCTCTCAAAATGGCACCTCGCTTAAAGTGGCGTTTGCCTGCGTGCAGAAGGGGAACGCATTGCACCAGTCAAGGCAGCGTTTGCCGTTCCACGTTTCCTCTGTAGTGCATTGCGGTAATATCTTGCGTGCGTCCTGATGCGCTTTGACGCGGCCTTCCATGAAAGCTTCCTGCACGCCAAAGGGCCAGATCGGCACGTCCAGCACTTGCACCTGGGCCTGAGGGTAAGTCGCATCACGCCGCGCTTTGGACAGGAACCAGTCGCGAAAGATCACGATGATTTGCCCGCTGGTAATCGTGATGCCGTTTTTGGCGCAGAGAAAGGCCAGTAGGTTACATTGCTGAAGCCATTCTGGTTTGAGCCCGTCCTTCACCGCGTAGATGGAAGTCAGCTTGTAGTCGATGATCTTTTGTTCTTCGGGGATCAGATCGACTTGTCCGCTCACCTTCCATCCCAGCACCTCAGCGAAATAGCGTTTCTCGCAAATGCTCTGGTCCGCTGCTCGCTCCAGGATCAGGTGGGAGATTTGCCCCAGCAAGGCGAAGATTCTGTCAGCGGCATCCTCTGGGGGCATCTCGTCTTTGTGCAAATGCTCCAGGGCCACTTTGCGCGGTGGAGAAACCAAACGGCTGACGGAAATGTCTGAATCACCTGCATCGTATGGATCGTTTGTGACTGCTCGCACCATCGGCGCAGGCAATCCGAGACGATTCGTGACAGGGCGAGCGGTCACGCCGCCTTCCTTCCCACGTAGCGTATGTAAGGTTCAGCCCATGGCCCGGTGTGCCCGGCGCGTTCCGCATGGTCCGCCACTTCGGCGGGGGTGTAGCGGATCAGTTCAATGATCTGCATTCGTTTGTAGTACTCCCGGCGTGTAGCGGAAATCTCAACGACCTTGCCGTCCAGCAGGCCGCGAAAGAACACCTCCGAACCGCACTCAACCCAGCCGTGGGAGATTAACTCCCCTTCGTGGTTGGGTTCGTTGCTGGTGATCATGCCGTGAACGACTTTGATGTCATCGTGGTTCCGGCCCTCCAGCACCATGGCCAGGAGAATTTCCACCGCGTCATCGAAGCAGGTACGTGTGGGATGAAAGGTACGTGTGGGATGAATGGTCATCGCGCCGCATCTCCCAAAGCAGCCAGCACCGCCTCGCACAAAACTTTGGTGGTAGCCTCGCCAAAATGTTCCACCCCATACTTGCCGTCAGTCGCTACCGTGATGGCGGCTTGCAGATTATTCCACTCCAGGCGCTTGGTTGCATCCCACGGCGAGCAGGAATGAAACAGCAGAGTCATCTGGCAGGCGGCTTGCAGTGCATCGATGCGTTTGCCGATGAAGGCCAGAGCGTTTATGTTCTCAACTCGTGGGTCAGTGGTCATAGGTCGTTCTGTTCTGCGAACCAGTTCTCAACTTCGACTGTGCGCGTTGCAGTTTGTCTCCCTTGAGGAATGGATCACGGCTGATATGCGAAATAAGTGATTTTGGTATCCAGATCATTTCCGAAGAAGGAATCGCTTCCAACAAAGAAGCAGTAAGCTTTTTCGGTTCCTCGTTTTGAAGGATTGGACCAAAGAACAATCTTCCGTGTTTTTGTTTTCATCAAAACGGCACGTCATCGTCTGCCGGTCTGGGAGTCTCAGGTTCTGGCTCCCCACCTTCAGGCTTCTCCCATTCAATGCAATTGTTGCAAGCTTCCTTGACCCAATCGGGGAGTTTCTCGTAAACGTGATTCTTACCGTCCTCGATGGAGTATTCGACCAAAGGATTCATGGCCGGAGGGCATTGGGTACCTTTAGCCAGGGCCACTACGGCATCGACCACGTTATTGTTGTTCTCATTGGTCACAACACTGATCTGGCAGGGCTTTCCCAGAATGTTCTTCAGTTCAAAGCCATCCAGTTCCTCCTTGGTGAAGGCCCGGCCTCTCCAAGCATCCAGGTCTTTACGTAAGCTGGCCTTCTTGTTCAGGGAATTAGTGTAGAACTTGCTAATCCCCATCGGCTTCTCCACTCCATCAATGGTGATCCGTTCATGGGGTAGCTCCCAAAACACTACGATCTTCCTCCGTTCTCCAAAGCCACTGTCAGGCTGGGTTCCAATGTCCACAATCCGGTAACAGACCGCTATGTGAGTACCAGGCGGAACCTGTGGTCCTGATTTTTCCTTGATTATTATTCCCATAAGTATTTAAGGTTTAAGGACTTGCATTCTATTATTGTTTTGGTGAGCCTCAGAGCAGAGAGAACCCAGAGCAATTGGGAAACCTCTGCTTAGAGAGCATTCCAATCTTGTTTCGGAGCCGCCCCGTCGCAGTTTTCTGAAATGAGCTTCGCCTACCAGTCGCCTGTTGGGCCAGTTCCCTGTAACGCCGGGTACTCATTTCGAGGTTCCTGCTTTGGTCAAAGGGACTACTCGCAGTCGCATTAAGCTGGGCCGGTTTAGGCGTCAGCGCTCGTATTTCCAGTAAGTACTGCCCTCCGCACAGCAAGGCATCGTCACCGTCGCGGCTAAAGTTCCATGGGCAAAAAGAAGCCCGCTCAGTTTGAAAGGAAACCCGGCATTCGAAGGGTTGCGCCCGAAGGCACCTGAGCGGACTATGCGGCGCGAACCGCAAACTCAATATCGAATGCGCAAGCCAACCTTTCAAGCTGGCATTTAGCATGGCCATCCTACGCACAGAAAGAGGCATAGCAAGCGTTTTCTTTTCAGGATTGACCGGACGCAGGGCGATGGCAGTTTCGTCAGTCATATCGGTTTCCCTGCGAAAGCCCTTGGCTTGCCTCGGCGCACCCATTCAGCATGAGCGACAGTCACCATCTCGTCTACCATCCCCGGAACTGCTGGACCGTTCCGGCAACATCTCATCGCTAACGCTTCGTCAGCATCACAGCAGTCCATGTTTACAACCTGCGTGTCAGGAAAGCACTCGATCTCAAACGTCCAGCCCGCATCGATTAGCTCTTGAGCGAGCTTTTCAATCGGCTCTGGCCGCTGAATGAATTCAGGTTTGCGGCGTCCGTTGGGGAATACGTATTGCGTGAAGTTCATTGCTCCAAACGCTCCAAAAGGTTCCCGACTGTCTTTGCCATGGGTAACGCCATCGCTAGGTCGTTCGGGATTTGGGGATAGTCGGCTGGTCCGTCCCACATTCTGTCCTTGTCCCGAACGTAAGTGCCGCCAACGCTAGGCCGCAAGATCCCGTGCGTCTCCTTTACGAACTGGCAAACAAGACAATCGCCAATGTCCTTATAGTTGTATGCGTGATCCTTCGGCTTACTCTTCAGCCAGGGGATAAACAGCTTCCATTTGATTTGCAGTGGTTCGTTCATAAGTGTCATTGCTCCAGCCACAGGGTTTCATCGCGTTTCATTGGCAGGACCGCGTGATTGGTCGCAGGCATGCGCCACGTAGGCGAAACCAGCCACAGGTTCGTATCATTCGTCTCCCATGACACGGTGACAGCCTGCGGGCCAGCCTTGGCGATTGTCAGCTTGGGCCGTCCGAAGATCGCGTAGGGCACCCCAAAGTAGCCGGTAAACCCGTCGCGATTGTAGCCACCTACGTTATAAAGCGGCTTGAACCAATGGACGATGTTCGTGCCATTGGCATAGCGGCAGGACTGGAAGGTCGTTGGCACCATGCCAAAGGGCGGGTAAAGCGGTGGCACCGTCCAATTCTCTTTGCACGCTGGCAGGAACCAGAAGCCCAAGTAGGCGCTCTGGTTGGTGATATTGAGCGCCATGCGCAAGAGCCACACGTTGGTGGCCGTATCCAGGCATTGCGGGAGCGCATTGGTAAGCCGCTGACAGAACAGGCCGTTATTCGTAGAGAAGTCCTGCGAGAACGTTACAGGCGTTTCGTTGTCTTTGACCCCCGCATCTGGCCTCGTCGCATAAAAGCTTAAATGCACCGTGGGTTCCAGATGAGTCAGCAGGCGGTTGCCGCTTTGCGAATAGCGATGTTCGCGGGCCAGGATGGTAAAGTCGCGCAGGATGCCGATAGGAGCGGGCAGCACCAGCACTTGGTAGTTGGCGCCGCCGTAGTCATGGCAGTGGACTGAGCCGCACAAGTCGATGTTGGTTTGCGCAGTGGCGCAGCAGCAGCAGAAAAGGAATAGCAGGGTGAGTTTCATGCCTTTGTAGCCAATCGGTCTTCGGCTGGCCATTCTCCACGAAACACTTCGGCTACTTCCTTGCGTGTTTCTAGCCAGCAGACTTCCTGCGAGCGAATGAGGCTCAGTAGCATTTTGATCGCATCCGTTTTACTGATTCCCCTAGAGCGAAGATAGAACAGTTGTTCCTTTGGCACACCCTCAACACCGCCGAAGAACTTTATGTCAATCCCATCGCCAATGAACTCGAAATACTTTCCAATATCCTGAATCTTACTGTATTCATGCGAGAACAACCCAAGGTCGCCACGTGGAGTTTTAATCTTAACACGATGGAGGGTGTGACCCCTTACGCCTTGCATCGGCCAAGGGATGGCAAACCAGAACGAGAAGGGTGTAACAGTGTACTCCGTGTTTGGAGGGTCTTTCACCATGACCCAATCACCTTCCTTTTGAAGCATGTTGTCACCGGGGAAATAATCGTGGTACTCATCCAAACGCTTACAGCGAAACGCAAACGAATCTGAAGCACTGGCAGTCACGGCAGTCACGGCTTCGAAGACTTCATCTTTGCGCATTTCCTCAGAGCGCTCATCAGTAAGCGGCTGCAATACCCACTCATGACCGGCAGGCGCTTTAGGTTGTTTTTTCATACCTTCGGCGGCTCCTTCGTCGCTTCACTCACGGCTCGCGCCGCATCGTTTAAATGCTCATAGACCCTAAATGAGTCAGGTTTGTAGATCGGCACGCCTTTGTCCACGGTCTGTAGCACACAGACAACGTATTTCCCCGTGCCGCGTTCGAGCACGATGATTTTATCGGGGATGCGCTCGTTCATCGGAGCACCCTTCCTTCCTTATCGACCAACACGCGGCATTTACCTTTAGCTCCGTCCAGTTCCCAGCATTCCAGGCCGAAGAAGTTGGGGCCGCTCACGTAGCGGGCACTGGTCACCCCTTCGTAAGTGGCCAGAAGCACGGCGGCTATTTGGGCGCGGGTCATACTCTGTCCTCGCAAATGTTGTCCTCTCGCAATGCGCCATTAAGCGCATCCAACTTTCGCAACGTGACACCTTCACCGTTAGTTCTGAAAAAGTCTTCGATGGCTGTTCGTAACTTGTCGTAGCGACTTTTCAATTCGTCGTAGCGACTTTTCAATTCGTCGTAAGATTGCTCTAACCCCTCCAGTTCATACTGAACTTTTTCGTCAAGCCCGATGTCTGCGGGGTCGAACACAAGCCGTTGGTTGCGGGTCAGGAATGGTTCGGCTATCTCGAAGTTGGCTGTGTCCTTCAAATGATCCCCAATGGGCGAAAGCTCGATTTCCGCCGATGGGTCCAGGCGCTTCAACACTTCTATCAGTTCCCAGACTTTCATCGCAATTGCCCCTTCGCGGGTTGCAGTCTAATCTCGCGGCCTGCGCGTTGTAGAGCTTCGGTGTGTGTCATTTCCCCACCTTTACGAATAATTCCACGTAAGCGCGATATTCTTCGATCTCGTGGGGTGTGTAACCATTGACTATCGCGAACCGTTCCCCCTCTTTTAGCCACCATTTAAACGGCCTGCATTCACAGCCGATTGCAATGTGGCCTTTCTTCGCGTTGGTCAGTGAATGCTTGGAGCCAAGAATGAACAATGGCCCGCATACCCTCGCAGAGCCGAAGACCAGCGCATTGCCGGAGACCCGCGCATTGCCGGAGACCCGCGCATTGCCGGAGACCCGCGCATTGCCGGAGACCTGCGCATTGCCGGAGACCCGCGCATTGTCGGAGACCCGCGCATTGCCCCAAATGACCGCTTCTTCACCGATGTAAGCGGTTGCTTCAACCATCGCGGACTTATGGACCCAACCGCTGCCATTGGCATGTTGAGACCATTCAGCTACTTGCAAGCCACCACCTAGCTTCTGATTTAGCTGCGCGAAAGTCACAACGTCACCCCCGCCAGTTGCGCTTGTGTGAGCTTGCGCAGGTCCAGGAGGTATTCCACTGCGTCCAGTGTGTTGGGCGCGATGTCGTTTCGGCGCAAATGATCCTCCAGGTTGCGGGTAGCGGCGTTCACATCTGCGAACGGGGCCACGAATGCCCCGATGTCAGCGATAAGCATGGCCTGCGCGGCTTCGATGGAGCCGTTACAGGAGCGAATGAGCTTTTGGGCGGGGGTCATAACGACTCTATTTTAATTCCTTTAAGATTGCCGTGCTTTTGCTCAATGAAGATTGCTAGGCAGTTTGGACAAACGGACATTGACCCTTTTTTGCCGTCTTTAGGGTTGGCTACCGTCTCAAAAAGAAAATGCGTTGGTTTCTTGTCGCAGCGGAACCTTCCTGGCACACCGCCAAGCGACATGAAAGAGTGGCCGTTGGGTATTAACGCCTGACAGCGCGTAGGATCGGCGGGAATAAGTTTCTTGCCCTTCACTTTGCGTTTAGCTTCCATACACCTTGAGGCTTTCCCACGGGGGCAGTTTAAACTTGGCGTCATCACTCAGTTGCGGCTTGGCGGCTTTACTGTTGCGGTAGGCACGGAAATTCATTTCGCGCCGATAGCAGCTAAAGCACAAGATCGCGTTGGAATCACCACCGGTGGGCAACACGCGCACTTGTTCGCCGCTGTGCGGCCCGGACCCGTCGCAGTTGTCGTTGCTCATGGTTTCACCTTCACTTCGGCCAGAATCTTTTTCGCTCTGGCTAGGGTGGTAGTTGTGCAAGGGCAAAGATCGGCGGCAGCTACTACGCGCTCGCAGTTTAGGGAGGCTTCACGTCTGACTTCGCTTTCAATGTGAGCGGCTAAGGCTTTAACGCATTCGTCGAGCGAATCTACAAGCTCTTGTTTCTGAATGGCTGTCATGCTGAGGATTTGCCAAGCTTCCAGTTTCACAACGCCTGCGCCTTTCGTTCTTCCTCGGCCAAGTCATGCAATTGCAGGTCTTCCAGATCGGCCACGAACATGAAGCCAAACTGCGCAGTTTTAATAATGCAGCCGTGCCGATGCGTGGCGTGATCGGGCAGGCAGAACAAACCCCACAGCCCGCTAGTGGAAGTATAGGCCGTTTGCGCGTAGCCGAGCCGAGCGGCGATGCGTTCGGCAAATTCAATGTCCGCGTTGGACATCTCAACTTGAGTGATGGGTGGGGGAGTAGTCATAGCGTGATAAGGGTAAGGGTATAGCCTTGGGCGAAATACTTGGGAACGGCGGAAGCTTTGAGGTAAATTCGTTCTTCTCCATTGTCCAGCCAATAGACCCACGTTCCACCTTGTTTATCTCTATACAGTTTCATGTTTCGCTCACGCCGCCCACATTATCAGAGCCTTTCATGCTGTCAAGGGTTATTTGACTTTCGTTCGACTTTATTTGACAGCGGTGATATAGTGGCCACGAGATTATGGATTTAACAACCACGGAACGGGAGCGGCTTTCCAAAGCCAGGAAGCGCATCGGAGCGGCCAAGGCTGAATACGTCAACTTCCTGCAACGGCTGCATGATCGCGGCGTGACGCTGGAAGCCCTGGGGCAAGCGCTTGGCATGAAACGGCAGGCGGTGCACTGGCTTATTCACAACGCGGGGAAGTAAGCTTGCGCACCTCGGCTGTTGCCGCTTCCATCATTTTCATGGCGAGGTGGCTTGCTGGAGTGCCCGGCCCGGCCTGCTCAATCGGCGGCTCAAAGTCCAGCTTCAGAGTGCAGGTACCCGTAGCCGCGTCGTCGTCCTCAATGATAATCGTGCATTTCATAGGTTTAGATTTTCCGAAGAAGTGTTAATGTGATCGGATTAGAGCGGAGTGACATGAGATTCGCCGGGATACGCGGGTTCATTGGCCAACCGGAGAGCGGGGGTCAAATGACCAGAGGGGTCCCATTCTGCCGGGGCCTGGACATATACGAGCCCTAGTCCGGTGGCGTCGGCCAATTGGACGGAGTGCCGGTCAGGGGAAACCGCCCAGCATCCATTTTTACCCGCCCCCACCGAGCCGCCAGCCGCCAAAATACGTTCTTTCGCCGGAATTGTGATTCTGCACGCTGTCTGGTTGATTTGGTTTTTCATTTTGTCTCAGTTTTTCTTTTTGCCTGCTGTTCTATTGGCTAAATCCGCCCCCGATATGCCTGAATGTCTTAGTATTTATGTGTTTCATTTTGCTTAGCCTACGCGAACATCTTTTATTTGTCAAATACCCTTTGACAACATTTTCGCGCTCTGCTAGTATGTGGCAATGAGATTTAAGATTATGCCATGCAAGACCGTCGGCAATGCGTTTGCAGTGGTTCAAGTGGCAAGGTTTGGCGTCATAAAAATCCTAGCCATAGGACTGACAGAGTTTGAAGCAAGGTGCGCTATAATCCGCTTGCGCCGTCGATAGAGAATTTCCGGGCAATGGTTCAAGCGGTTAGCGGTCGCTAATCGGCCAAAGCTTCGGCGGGGTTACTCCGTAAGTGGCAAGAAAGACAAAACTACAATGACAAACCTAATGGAAGCTCACGAGCAGTGGGCCACACGTCCCCAAGATCAGCGTTTTCAAACCCTGGAAGCACTGCGCGAGAGCGTGCACAATCGACGTTTACGTTCGCGGTCCATCGACATTGATACAGGCAAGACTCACGTTCGAGCGGACGGTGATCTCTTGACGATCAATGGAACAATCACCCCTTGCGAGCCCACGCATTGGAGTTTTGGGCAGCTATCGGGCTTGGTAGGCGCTCCGGGGGAGGATATGGGACGCGGATTGTGTGGACGCTGTGTCCCGCATCGTGGAACGCACTGGCGGACGGTTCTACAATCCCAGGGCCTACGCTCACAAGGGGCAGGCCAATGGATTTAGTACGATCGACACGGGCAAGACTGAGCCAGCGGGGCTTTACGCCAGTGACCGCGATGTCTTCATGTTCCTGATTGACGGGGGCAGTTTATTGGACGCTGGCCCCAGGGCACAATTGAACCGAGGTTTCTTCGTGTGGAACAGTGAAGTGGGGGCCCGGACGTTCGGGCTTATGACCTTCCTATTTAACGTGGTTTGCGGGAACAACATCGTATGGGGGGCGCAAGACGTGAACAAAGTAGTGATTCGGCATACATCAGGGGGGCCCGCGAGGTTTGACCGGGATGCAGTTCCGGCTTTGCTCGAGTACGTCAACGCGTCAGCTAAACCCTTGGAAGATTCAGTGCGCAAAGCCCAAGCGCTTGTGATCGGTTCAGACCAAGAGCAGGTAACCGCCTACCTGTTGGCTCATGGCAAGTTCAGCCGCTCCGAGATCAAGTCGGCCATTGATTTCGCCAAGGCTGAAGAAGGGGATTGCCGCACCCTCTGGCAGTTGGTTCAAGGCTTCACGGCCTACGCTCGTGGTTTTGACTACGTGGACAGCCGCATTGACCTTGAGACACGGGCAGGCAAGCTGCTCAACGTGGTTCAGAACTAAACCCCCCTCGCAAACTGCCGATATTCGGAGTATCGGCAGAACCGTTTTAAAACCAAAAACCTATGGTTGAATTACTCAAAGCAGATCGGAGTTTCTCCAATGAATCAAACGGCAAGGAAATGTTTGGCAGCCTAGCTACCAATGGGGTTGTTGAATGCTACTTTCCTACGGAAGCCAGCTTCAACCGCAACGGGACAAGATTGTCTTTGGCATTAGCGGAAATTCCTGCCGAATACGTTGCCTTCAATGACGCCAAGCACGATTACAACCAAGGGCCGTTTCCCTGTGTAGTCGAGAGTAAACAAAGGGCCCTAATGTTCGCCGGTGCGCGGGAAATGCTAGAGGCACTCCATTTCATCGCCCGTGAAACCCTAATCGACTCCCCCGTTTACAACATTGCCATGGCAGCAATCGCCAAAGCCGAAGGCAAGCCAACCTAATCCCGCCCGCCATCCCGCCAAACCCCACAGCCTCAAAAACTGTGGGGTTTTTCTTTGCTCCCCTTGGTCAGCGTGTTTTGCTCGGAATCAACCAAAAACAGGACACAACGCAGGACAGTCCAGTTGACCAGGGAGACAGGAAAACACCCATCCGATCTAATCAAAACGCCGTATAAGTCGATTGTGCGCAAAGCCAGGGCTTGCTTTCACTCCGTTGCCGTGGTTCTGTCACTCCAGCGTGTCAACCGAGCATACAACCGGCCAAGTGAACCGCTACCCCTTCCGCTGTGGCAATAACCGCGGCCTGACGCAAGCCTATGATCTGCGCGACCTTGCCGCTTCAGAAGCGATGGCGTTGAAGGATACGATTGCTCCTACCCTGGAAGACAAACTTGCTCGCGCTCAAGCCATTCGCTGTCTTGCTGTAGTGTGGAAGGACGCCTCTGACCGCATCCGCATCTTACGCGGTCGTCCACTCCCTGGAAGCAAGCGACCTGTCTCAGAGCCCAAACGCCACAAACCCAAGCCTCTCGCCGCACCCACCGAAGCACCTTCCTAGCTAAGGAATCTCTTTTGCTGTCCTACCCGTCCCCACGGTATGGCCCCGGCCAGGGTGATACGGAGGGTGAGTTGATTTAAGGGAGACTCCCCCTCTTGCCTGAGGCCCTGTATGTCCATAGCAGATCGATCCTTAAGGACTCTCGTTTGGTGAGGCTTCTGACCTATGAGCTTCGGGGATTCTCGTTTGGGAGCAAAGCGATCCGATAACCATATGCCCCCTGAGTATAGCAGCGAATGCGGGGTGTTCGAATAACTGTGAGGCTTACGATATTCGGTGCTATACGGAAGGGGGAGAGTAGCTCCTGCTGACTGAGGCTTACTATATTTCTGACGCTTCAGAGAAAACCCCCTGTGTGGGAAAACTTCCTAAGCTTTAACAAATATGCTGGGGTCGCCGTCAGCATGGCTTTTGGAATACGACTGTCAGGGTGATCTTGGTTCTCGATGCCCTTCCGTGGTTCTAGTGGTTACACGCCGGTTAAAGCTCTCCCTCTTTTGGAGGCAGGCCCTAGCCCGGTCCTTTAAAGTGTTGTTTCTACGAGAGCCGAATTACCTTAGGCACCGTGCCGAACACGGGTAGAGTGCTGCCCGGTCTATCTCGCCAGCCCGTTGCTGGATATGCCGTCTTTCCGGCTGTCACCTTTGAACAGGGATAGGCCAAGCAACCTGAATACGTCAGGCCAGCCTCTTTTGCGTTGGGTTCGCGCATTTACGGTTCTCACCTGCTTACGGGCCGTCCCTTCCACCATAGTTGCGGCCATCCCTTCATGCCCGATATGGGCCATGGTGCGGGAAAAAGTGGATGCAGGAGAGGGAGTCGAACCCCCGGCCTTGTGGTTATGAGCCACCCGATCTGCCGCTGATCTATCCTGCATTTCCATCACGAAATTGGCGCTCCCTTAAAGTCGAATGCTGGCGCAATCGTGCCACGGTGTTGCCAAGTTCCGCAGCGGGAGCGTTTCAGACACTCGCACTTTAAACGAGCTAACGATCCACTTATACCATGGCTGTCAAGAGGTGCAAATCTTTTTCGCCCCAAGCTTCCTCCACATTGCCCGTTGCCTTCGGTTCTCGGCCAACCGGCAGCGAGGACACCAAATCCCGTTACCGTTGATCTTCGCGCAGATCGTATCATTAGGTTAATCGGGTTCTCGACTTCCAGAAGACAATTGTGGTGTAGGTAAAAGGCTCCCGATAACAAAGCCGCGAACAGTCTGGCGTGCGCAACCATCCCACCATCAGATCATTCAGAAGCCATCCATTTTTCAACATCTGTTTCCACATCCGATTAATGGTCGTCTCCTTGAAACGGTAGCGTCGCACGGCGTAACCACGTATCTGATCTTGAGGCATGCACGGCGCGAAGAAAGGTGAACGGTCAAATCGCGAGTGTTGCCATGCGTTCAATCCTAAGGCGTTATTCTCACGCAATGACCGGGCGATTTTAACCTTGGTGCCTAAGGAATGTGTGCGCCGTTTTATCATAAATCCTGTTGTCTCCAGCCCTCTGCGCATAAGCTGGCTTCGGCGGACAACGCGCCTACATCCAACAGCAACCAGACGCCGCTTTGGACACGGCGTTCTTTTATACACGGCGGGTTCTCTAGTTCCAGATTGCCTCTGGGAGCCATAGCCGCTTCACTGGTTGCTAAATTCTGAGCCGCCGTTTCCACACTGTAGCGGCTCTTTTGACGCCCACAGTCAGGCTTTAAGGCACCGTCTTTTCGGCGCTGTGCCTCTGTCACCCATGCGCTCATGGGAAAGTAATGTGAGTAGGCCGCGCTAGTGACTGTTCGTCGCGGCAACTATCGCCGATGGTTAGCTACGCCATCGCTACCAGTCCACAGTTGACTTGTTCGATCCACCGATTACAGAGGCCGCTACTCACAAAATAACGCCAAGGCCATCCATGGCCAAGGCACCTCGTCCGAAATAGTCGGACAAGGGAAAGTCCCCCGCTGTCATCGCGAGCGCAGCGTAGGGGAGTGACCCACACGAGCTACACTTTATCGCTAGGCGGGGTAAAGTCATGTGATCCATGGCAGCGTTTTAGTGCGAAACCCACAAGCCCTACGATGACCGCCGCCGCCATACTTTACCGCAACCACCGACAGATCGATGTTCGGTTTGCTTGAATACAGAGACACTCGCCACTCTTTGCCGTCCCAATTGAACCCCAAGCATCCATGGTGTTCGGGCTTCAGGCCCGCCGTGAATAACTGTGAATTGTAACGGGCCGCGTTGCAGGCCAGGAGGCAGAAGCCTTCGAAGTGCACTGTGAACCCGAACGCTTTGATGATCGATTCGTTCTCCTGGGTCTTGGCGTATTGAACCGCTTCCCCCCTCTCCAGAAGTTGATCGACCAGATGGGGTAAATTCTTCGGTATCAGAAGTTCATCCCAAATACCATCAGTTAACGGCACGCTTCGCAATCCATGCTGAAACAACTCCGCATCAGGATCGCGCTTGTCCCAAATGTCATATTCCCCGGCCAGCCGAACCGCGTAAGGTTCACCGACAACACAGTCGATAAAATTCTGCTTCGATGGGAGGGACTGATCGACGCCTCGGGCCGCGAAATTTGGAGCATATGGACCGACGCCCGCCCGTTCCGCAAACCACTGCCACGCCAAACGGCACGCGGCCACCCCATCGATGCGATAGCCAGGAATTGAAGTGGGGTATTTCTCAATTGCAGTCTTGTGGTGATCAATCCAGATGAGGCGTTCTTGATGGGCCGGGATTTCCATGAAGCAATCCGGAGAAAGGTCCATGACGTACACCTGCCCTTCTGGAAATGGCAACAGCGGGTCGCCGTAATCCCAGCCGATCAATTGAGCGTCAGGAAGGAACTTCCGCGCAATCTCGCGGCAGAACAGCCCGTCGAAATCGGCCCTGTGATAAATTACAGTTGTTGTCATTTCACCATCGCCTTTCGCTTCAGTTCCTCAAAGCGCCGCAGCCGATCCCGCTGGTTGCGCCTGATCTTGCGCTCCATGTTCCACTGCTGCACGAACACGAAGGCCAGCAGCGAAAGCGGCGCGAGCGTGAGCACGATGAAAAATGCGAGCTTCATTCTTTTGAAGGTGACGGAATCACGTTTACTATTATCGCCTTTGGGTATGCCATCGGCAAATCGAGAATCCTTCGGGCCACCAGTAACCGCCGAGCGTAATCGTTTTCAGGATTAGGCTTATAATCTTCATCACGCACCCGCAGCACGTCATTTAAAGCGATCACCTGCTCGTCGGTTAACTGTAGGGTGAGTCTCATTTCCGACTGAGCTTCGTTTCCCACAGCGCCTCTCTGAACTGCGCCAGTTGCTCTGGTGTCAGGGTGTAGTCACATCGTCCTACCGTCAGGATCAGCAGGTTGTTACTCCAGCGCAGGCCGATCTCGCGATAGATGCCTAAATCGACGGGTCCAGTTGAACCGATCAAGCCGGGGGAGTCACCAAACGGATATGTTGGATGCGCTTTCATCTCGGTACGCTGACATCGCTGGCCCTCAACTTGTCCGCGCTCGCGCCTTTCCACGGCAGAATGCGGGTACGTAACTCCGCAAGCTTGGCTGACAGGCGCTTGGCCTCCGCATCAATGCGGCTCGCATACTTGAGCTTGGCCTTCTGCTCCAAGCGCAAGCGATTGATCTGCCGCGCATCAGGATCGGGAGACTCGCGCAACACCCGAATGGAGGCGTCGATGCCCTCGACCTTCTTCATGGTCCGCACGCCCCGTTTGGCGCAGCGGTCGATGCGGATAAGAATTTCTTCCTCGGTGTAGTAGCGAAGACCTTTCATGCCGCGTTCCTCATCTTCTCCACTAATGACCACAGGGAATAGCGCTTCAGTTTCTTGTAGAGCGTTTGCCGCGTGCAGCCAGCGTTCACCGCTACGTCTGACAGGTTGCCCCGCTGCAAGTGGATGTGATGGCGAATGACTTCACGTTCCGCTTTTTCCAAGGCTGTTAATTCCTGCTGGTCATCTTTAACCATCGGTGTGATTAAATCATACGTATGAAGTCTTGACAAGCTTTTTATTTCGTGGTGAAATGCGGCCATGGAAACGACGGCCGTTATTGTGTCTAAAGGAAACGAACTAGAGGTGTCTGCTGCCACCCCTTCAGAGATGCTGGACTGCCAGCAGTCGCTTCTGGAGTGGGTTAAAACCAAGATCGACTTGGTTAAACAGGAGGCTGCGGAGTTGAAGGCGGCATTCGAACACGCGGTCAAATCGAAATGGAAGTCTGACACGCTAAAGCGACACGCGGGCCTTGCCGTGAAGCGGGTAGAGTTCTACGAGAAGATGCAAACCGCCTTGGCTGCGGGTTATTACATCGTGCCCAATTTTCCAGTGAGCGTTTTCGCGATTCGCACCGATAAAGCAGCGCCTTTGAAGCTGGTCTCCGATTCACATTACGCAACCCATGAGCAGGTCGCAGAATCGCTGGCTCAAGGTGAAGCGGGATATAAGAATCCATTCCCCGTGATCTATCAGCGCACGTTACAGAAGGAGGACCAAACGAAACAGCAGCGCGAGATAAAGGAATACTGGGCTGAAGCGTGGAAGGATGTTGAATTTCCTGTCTCGATGTGCAAGCCCCACATCATGGAAGCCGCAACACGGGCCATGGCCCTGAAGGTGTTCGATGATTTAGGGATGTTGCCTGAAGAGAAGAAGGCCGATCCCATGATTATAGGCCGTCTCCGAGACCCACGAAGCCAGAAGTATGCGAAACGCTATGTCTCTTTCGTCATCGCTTGGCACTTGGATACGCGAACACTGTGAAACTTGACCGCAACATCAATTCTGACGGCTCTGGGAAGTACGCGCTGCTGAAGCTGCGAAAACTTAGGGAAATAACAGCGATGGATTCGCAGTTGCATCCCGACGCCAAGAGTTTAATCGATCACGCCGTACGGACATTGAAACATCATAAGGTGCTGCATTTTGGCGACGAGGGACCGGGTGAGCAGTTCTTCGTCATGAAGTATAAGGACGTTTTCACGGCGCAAGGATTGGAAGGCTACGCAAAAGCGGTAATTGCGAGTAAAACTAATGTGCCGGGATTGCGTGAAGAATTGCTGGAATACGCGGACGAAATCTTAAACGAAGCAGCAACCGCCGAAAAGGTGGCGTCCCATGTCCCTGATTGAAATGAAACTGGCCTTTAAACCCAAGGACTCGACCTTAACCGGCCCGCATCTGGCCGCGTCGCTTAATCCGCAGAAGCGCCAACTAGTGAGCTACGACCTGAATGTGCAGGAGGTGGAAAAGATGTTCCGTGAACTCCCTTGGGCGACCGTCCTAATCACCCCGCGCTTCTACTTTTTCCGTGAAGCTGAGTGAGCGCTTGCACCTCGAACATGACAACTTGGATAAAGACGGTATCGAACTAATCCAGAAAATGTTCTCCAAGCGTGATGACCGCGAAGCTGAACTGATCCGCTGCCTCTGCCGTCACTTAATCGCCAAAGAGCAAATGATTGCCCGATACCGCGAGGCGTTCGAACAACATAACTGCCACTGGTTTCACAAACACGGCCCTAAATGAACAGCACCGAACACCTGCCCACCTGTCTCGCTGAAGAAGCCTCCGAGATTATCAAGGATGTCTCCAAGTCGCTGCGCTTTGGACTGGATGACGTGAATGTTCTCGATCCCGATGGTCCAAGCAACCGCCAGCGAATCGTCAACGAACTGAACGATTTCATCGCGGTTGTGGAGATGTGCGTTGAATACAGGATACTACCCAAACACTGGCCTTCCGCCAGTTGTCGCGCCGCCAAGACGCGGAAGGTACTCCAGTTTATGGATTACGCCCGTGAGCAGGGAACACTGACGTAACATGGTCAACTGGACGAGTGAACAAGCAGCGGCGTATGAACGAAAACAAGCTAACAATCGTAGTTCCCGGTTACGTCCCGCCCAGCCGCAACCAACTCAAGGGCACGCACTGGTCAGTGCTCCACCGGGAGAAGAAGCGGGCCGCAGCGTTCCTTTGGCTCGCTTTAAAATCGTGTTCACCGTCTACGCTGTTCGACCATGTGACTATGATGGACTCCATATCAAAGAACTCCAGGACATGCTCGTCGAAGCTGGGCTCCTTCATGGAGACCAGTGGAATGAACTGGATGGGGAAGTCCGTTCCCGCAAGGCACACACGAAGGAAGAAGAAAGAACGGTGATCGAGATTGAACGACTCTGAAACATTCATAAGATAACGCCATGCCTAGACTCCGCTCGCGCCAAGAATTCCCCCCTGGAGGCTTCCAGTTCGTTCAACCGCAAATACCGCAATGGGTTCCCCCGGCTGGTTCCTTCGACATGGTGGCGCGGGCGATCCTGGCGTTGCGTCAAGGCAACCGGGCTTTGACCGCGCAGCACAACCTCTCACTGGATTTCAACACGATTTCAAATGAGTTGGACGAGTTTAACGCCCAACGTTGCATGGCTCATGGTTGGAATGACTTCGTACAGGACGTGGGCACCGGACCCCCACAGCCGGTTTTTCCGTCGCCGCAGCGCCTTCGGCCTCTTGCTGCGGCCACAAACGCAGTTAAAAGGCCGCTGATCGGAGTGAACGTAGTCAAAGACTGGCTCGGTGATGGACTAAAGCCCGTGGCTTCGGAGCTTTCTGAAAAGCGGGCCGCGATCTGCGCCGACTGCCCACAGAATCAAGACCCCAACTTCATACAGAAGCTCGCCGCTGTCGCCGCTGAGGGGCTTCGTTCGCTGATGGTGATTCGCGGTGACTTGGGAGCCAAGACCACGCTCGATGAGAAATTACATAGCTGCCAAGTGTGCGACTGCGCCCTCCAGCTTAAAGTCCACACGCCCATCGAACATATCATTAAGCGCACACCGCCTGACATCATGGCGAAATTCCTGGCCGTGCGCACGCGCAGCAATCAGTTGTGCTGGATCGTTTCTGAAAGCGCGAAATGATTTGCGCGATCCCTTATTGCCAGAAGGACATTCACCTCGCGCTGGAAAGCCTGGAGTGGATGAAGGAACTCGGCGGCTGCCCCAATCACGATGCCTTACTCATCGCTGACGCTGGCACCGACTGGACCGATTGCCGCCAAGCGTTAACGCTGGCCAACGAAGTATTTCGCACAGCCAAGATCATCACCACGGCCAAGCCGGTCGATGGTTGGATACCCGGTAGTAACGCGCTCTTTAAGGAAGCGGCCATGTGGGCGCTGGAGCATGGAAGGGCGTTCTTTTTTCTGGAGCCAGATGCCGTGCCGCTCAGACCGGGCTGGCTCGATGAGATTGAGGAAGCTTACGGCGAATGCGGTATACCGTTCATGGGGCCGCTGGTTAAACATCAAACGGCTGGCTATCCATCCCCATACCTCGAAGGCATCTCCGTGTACCCCGCCGACGCCTGGAAGCGCTTTGAGTCCTGTTGGGATGACAACAAATCGTGGTGTCTGGCCTGCGCCTCAGTGTCCGCGAGGCAGGCTATGAACACGCCGCTGGTTCATCAGATTTGGGGGCAGCAGGGTATTGGTGTCAGCTTTGTGCCAGTGCTCACGATCCATTCTCACCCTCAGGACAAGACCATTGACTTCATTAACCCGCAGGCCGTGGTTTTCCACCGCTGCAAAGATGGGAGTGCGATCCCGCTTTTGCGTGGCCGCTTGTTTCCAGATCGGCCTGACTACAGCAACCCACCGGCATTCGTGCAGATGGGCAGGTTCGGAGATTTGATTTTGCTTTTACCCGCCTTCAAAGCCTGGGCTGACCGCAGCGGCAAGCGCACCGTGGTCGTTACCTCCCGCGAATTTGGCACCGTGCTCGAAGGGGCTTCCTACGTGCAGCCGGTCATGATGAAATTTTCGTGGTACGAAGCCGGGCAGGCTCGCAATTGGGCGCAGGCGCATTTCAAGAGAGTCATCGTCACACAACTGCATGGTTCAGACATCCCGACCATCCCTGATGATCTGAAAAGCTACTCGTTTTCCATGTGGAACCGCACGGGCCTGCTCGACGAGTACGATTCGTTGCCCTTGGTGTTCGATCAGCGGGTGAAGTCACGGGAAGAATCGCTAATCAAATCCTACACCGAGCCTCGAAAGCCGATCATCCTAACCAAGTTTGACGGCTGGACCAGTCCGTTCGATGGGGCCGCAGCCATTCGCAGCCGCTTGCAATACTGGAACCAGCAGTTCCAATTCGTGGACCTGGATAAAGTGCACGCTCACCGGCTCTTCGACCTGCTGGGCCTTTTGGACATCGCTACGGGCTTGATCACAGGCGACACGTTCACGATCCATCTGGCCCCGGCGTCTACCGTGCAGTATATCGCGTTTACTCGCGACGATGGCCAGTCAGGATCGGTGCCCAAGGGGCAGTGCGTCCTGCAAATCGGCTACTCGCAATGGGAAAAGCAAATCCACGCCTTTGATTTACAAATGGAATTATGGACCAAACACCCTCGCGCCCTAAGTTAAGAAACCTGCCCGTGCCACAGGGAGTGATTCGCTGTTTTCTCTGCGGCAAGCCGCTGGTCACGCCCAAAGGTGATCTGACCGATGAAGCGTTATCTGCCGCGACAGGTGGAATTATGATTCTGTCTTGTCCCGCACACATAGACCTGGCCGAAACGCTCCTTAATGAAACCGTCGCCACTGTGAAGGCGGGACTGCAACAGGCCAAAGAACAACAAACCAAAACCGAATGACTACCAAATTTCCTGAGGGTAAATGCTTCTTCAATTCGTGCCACGCCTCCCTTGAGCACGATGTATCCGACGTGTTCCGCGAGCTTGGCATTAAGATCGTCAAAGCCAATAACGACCGCGAGCATTCCGAGCGCCCCAACATTCCCGGCTACACCGACATGGACTACGGTGATGAGTTGCGGGCGCGAGTTAATACAATGGCGTGCAACCCGGAAGACTTCGAGGGCACCAACTTCATCTTCATGATGAATGGATCAGACTTCCAGCATCGTGTCCCCTACATGGCCAAGTTCAGGCCGGTCATCATCTATTTATTCGGCCAGCACACTGACACCCAGCTTGCGGAGTTTGCTGGTAAAATGAATGTGCAGTGGGAAAAGAAGGGCACGCCGAACATCTTCACTGTCTGCTACAGCAGGAAGGAGTACGACTTCCTTAAGCCGCGACTCTGCACAGAGATTCATCACCATTTGTTTCACATTCGATTCGCCAAACGCATTAACGACTATTGGCCGTGGTATCCACAGGATTACGGATGGGACCGCAATATGGTAAAACCGCCGCTACGTTTGCCTTTCGTCTTCACGGCGTCCAACAGCATTCAGAACCGTGGTGATGGATGCGGCTGGCCACAACTACGTGAAATGCGGATGAAGTTCCCCCACATTCTAACAGGTCATGAGACTGAGCAGGTAGGCGGCACTGGTCGCGTGACCTTCGACGAACTGCGGCAGATGTTCTGGACGTGCGGCGCTTACCTCACCTTCCCCGCCTGGCCTGCGCCCATGGTCTTGAATCTTTACGAAGCCATGATGAGCGGGTGCCCGACCGCGTTTTACGACAACGGTATGGGCGCGAAGGAAGAAGGCTTATTCAATGATGATGTGGGATGCCTGTCCTCCGATACCAACGTGCTCCTGGAGTACTGCCAGCGAGCGCTCAAAGATAAAGGCTTTCAAAAAGAGCAATCGCGCCGGTGTCAGCAGCGGGCCATCGAGATGCACGAATTTTCTCGCGTTCTACCGCAGTGGCAGGAACTCTTCGGCCAGCTTTCTAAACTCTGGTGAAGCGTGCTTTAATAACAGGTGCCTCAGGGCAGGCGGGCTCTTATCTCTGTGAGCATCTACTGACCTTAGGTTGTGAAGTCTTCGCCATGGTGCGGCGCAACACCTCGTTCATTGCGGAGAAGTCATTTCTCAAAGACTGCCTGCCCAATAAAAACTTCCACCTCGTCAAAGGCGATGTAACGGACCCGTTCTCTATCGAGCAAGTCTTTGAAAGCGTTCATCCTCATGAGTGTTATCACGCCGCTGCGCAGAGTGATGTGGGAGAATCGTGGAAATATCCACTTCATACTGTCGATGCCACGGCCAAGGGAACTCTCCACGTCCTAGAGGTGATACGTAAAGTGTCTCCCTCCTGCCGGTTTGTTCAATTCTCAACCTCTGAGATATTTGGACGGGTGCGAGAAAGCCCCCAAAATGAACTGACTCCATTCTACCCGCGCTCACCGTACGGAATCGCCAAAACGTTCGCTCACTACATGACCGTCAACTACCGCGAGTCCTATGATCTGTTCGCTTGCAACGCGATCTTGTTTAACATGGAGTCGCCGCGCCGAGGCCCCGCTTTTGTTACGCAGAAAATTGCGCAAGGGGTGGCTCGAATCGCTACGCAACTGGAATTGGGAGAGAAACCGACGCCAATCAAACTAGGGAACCTGAAAGCCAAGCGTGATTGGAATGATGTACGAGTGTCCATGCGGGCGGTAGTCACAATGCTGGAGCAGGACAAACCCGCCGATTATGTAATTGGATCGGGTAAAGTCCATAGCATTGAAGACTTCATATGGGCGGCTTTTGCGGCTGCTAACATCCAACTATTCGAGAGTGGCGATGGTTTTTACGGTGACGACCACCAACTGCTGATCGAGCAGGATAAAACGCTATTTCGTCCCGATGAGGCCGCAGTACTCCGCGCCGATCCATCCAAAGCGATCCGAGAATTGGGCTACCGGCCAGCCGATCAGAGCTTTGATGCGCTTGTAACCGAAATGGTGGAAGCCGCCATGCCTAAGGTAGATGAGTTGTTGCGGCAATAAACCTGCGCCTGTGATCGACTTCATGGAACTCGATTTGGAGGGCAAGTATCAGCATCTCCTGAGAGCGGGCACCGATATTTCAGACGCACTGCCGGTCTTGCGGGAGTACGCCTCCAAAGTCTCCCACGTCACCGAGTTTGGCATTCGCACCGCCGTTTCCACCACGGCGCTCCTGGTCGCGCAGCCCGAAACGCTGATCAGTTATGACATCGAACTAAATCACCACTTCCTGGATAACCTGATGCGGTTCAAAGGGCGGACCAACTTTCAGTTCCGCCAAGGCGACACGCGCCTGATCGACATTGAGCCCACCGAAATGCTTTTTATTGATACGCAGCACACCTATTTGCAAATGAAGGCTGAACTGGCCCGGCATACGCGAAAAGTCAGCCGCTACATCGGCATGCACGATACGACGGGGTACAGGTTTCAGGATGAAGGAGACAGTCCCTCGCAGAAAAAAGGCATTTGGCCTGCCATAGAGGAATGGCTGGCGAAGGAGGCGTTTGAGATGTGTTATGAATTGCCCGGTGGCTGGGGATTTACGATGTTCCAACGCAAATGAAGCCAATCCCCGTTCTTGGAGCAATGGTTTATAACCGGGGCGATCTGCTCACCCGCATGGTGGAGAGCATCGACTATCCAATTGAAAAGCTCGCCATCATTCTGAACGGCGTAGACGAAAGCATTGTCGCTTCGGCCAACCGAATCCGTGAGCTGTATCCACGGAACAACATTATTCACAATCCCGGCTTCAATGCTCCCCGGCCAGTGAATCTTGGGTTTGCGGGAGGATGGAACTGGTTCCTGGAACATCACATGGCCGACTGGATTCTGGTTGTGGGCAATGACGTGCAGTTTCTTCCGGGGCAACTGCAATTGATTTCGGAGTACTACGAACGGCACAAAAACGACAATCCACCGATGGGTGTCGTCAACACCTGCCTCGGCTGGCATGTGCACGGTATGACTCATCACGGCCTAGAGGTGATGGGTTACATGGACACGAACCTGTATCCCTGTTTTGTCGATGACTGCGATATGGATTATCGGCATACCATCGCGCAGCGTCACAAACTCGTCTCCTATCCAGCCGAAGGGGAATGCCAGATCAAAGTCCATCACGAAGGCTCTGCCACCTCGCGCAATCTGCCGCCTGAAAAGGCTGAACGCATGGCCAGAGCGTTTGAACGCAACGTGCAGTATTACATTCGCAAATGGGGCGGGATGCAGTGTCACGAATTGTGGGAGCATCCATTCAACAACCCGGCGCTATCCATTCGTGATTGGACCTTGGAACCGGGCCGCTGGGAATTGAACCAATTGGATTGATTATATGAGTTCAGGCGAACAACCCCTGATGGGACCGATTCATTTCCCGGCACTGCACCGGGCGGTGGAGAGGTATAAGATCATTAACTTGGTGGAAACCGGCACTGGCCCAAGTTCCTCAGGCATGGAAGCCGCCAAACGACTTGGACTGCGCGGTTACTCCTGTGATGTCTACGCGCCCTGTGTGATGCGGGCCTCTGAATTGTATCCAGAATTCAGGATTGAACTATGCAACAGCCTTGATTTCCTCAAAGCAGTGTTGCCCACTCTTTCAGGCCCAACTTTCTTTTGGTTGGATGGCCATTGTCCGACTGATCCGTCCTGCATTCCGGGGGGTGTGTTCCCGCTTTACGAAGAAATGCTTTTAGTCCGCCAGTTGAAGAGTCGTTATGAACGCGACGTGATCTGGATTGATGACATTCCTATGATCATGGACCCAGAGAATCCCTACGCCTGGAAAAGCGCCGAAGGTCTATTGGCTGGCAAGCCGTGGTTCGGAGAACGCGATCACACCTGGGCGCAGTACTGCGATGTTTTCAAAAAGACCCATCAGACGGATATAGTCGATCTGGTCATGCGCTTAACTCCTAAAGATCATGCTCAAAATTGAAGAATTTATCCGCGAATTTCCAGTGGTTCTGAAGACTGACCGGGACTGTGAAACACCGCTGGTCACTGAATTTATTCAAGCCCGGCAGCCGCATTCCCTTCTGGACATTGGAGCGCATTGGAGCGGCAACCACTACGCGCCTGCCTTGCGCACTGCGGTCAAGGAATATACCGGCATCGACATTCAGCCGCCTGACGATGTGACCAGCAAGGTTCTTGATGCCTACATTATCGGCAACGCCAACACCTATCCTTTCAACCGGCTCTTTGACGCCGTGATCTGTGTGTCCACTATCGAGCACGCTGGTGTTTCAACCTACAAAGGTGATTACATAAAAGAACGCATGACGCTCTTTTCCAAATGCCTGCGACTGGCCCGCAAGCACGTCTGGATTTCGTTCCCGGTAGGGCAGGAATACACCTTCACCGGAGAATTATCCGTCATCACCGCTGATCACTTGATGGCCTTTGAAAGCATGTGCAAAGGAATGAAGGTCAAGGCCCGCTTCTTTCAGAGTCAGGGGCCGCAAGCGGGGCATCCCTGGAGAGAGCACACCAAGCGCGAAGCTGCCGTGCGTTCCCAGTACTACGATTACATTGGCAACTGCAACATCGGCGTACTGGAGATCGACAAGCTGTGAAATCAATCGTGACGGGCGGGGCGGGCTTTTTGGGGAGTCACGTCGCCCGCCAGCTAATCGGGATGGGTCATCAAGTACTGGTGCTGGATGATCTGTCTGGTGGTTTCGAGCAGAACATTCCTCGTAGCGCCCGCTTCGTGCGAGGCTCCATCCTGGACGTGGGTTTGATCGAATCGCTCTTTAACCAGCACAAGTTTGATTATGTCTACCACCTCGCCGCGTATGCCGCTGAGGGTCTAAGTCACTTCATCAAGCGCTTCAACTACCACAACAATCTGATCGGTTCCGTAAATCTAATCAACGCAGCGGTCAATCATGACGTGAAGTGTTTCGTGTTCACGTCCAGCGCGGCAGTTTACGGCGACCTGCCAACGCTCCGTGAGGATATGGACTGCCGCCCCGAAGACTCCTACGGCATCGCCAAGCTGGCCGTCGAACGGGAATTAAAGATCAGCCATGAGATGTTCGGCCTGCCTTACGTGATCTTCAGGCCGCACAATGTCTTTGGCGAGGGCCAGTCCATCGGGGACCGCTATCGCAACGTGGTGGGCATCTTCATGAATCAATGCCTCAAGGGCGAGCCCATGACGATTTACGGCGATGGCGAACAGCAACGGTCGTTCTCCTACATCAACGACGTGGCTCCGATCATCGCGCAATCGGTGCAGATGAAAATGGAGCAGGGCATTTTCAACATCGGTGGCGAGGTGCCTTACTCGATTGATCAACTGGCGGCGCTGGTCGCTGAAGCCATGGAAGTACCGCTGCGGGTGAAGTATTTGCCGGAACGCAAGGAAGTCAAAAACGTCTGCCCGACGCATGGCAAACTAAATGCGATCCTGCCGATGCGCTATCCCACGCTGCTGCGCGAAGGACTGGCCAAAATGGCCGCATGGGTCAAACGCCACGGGGCCAAAGAGAGCCAGCCATTCAAGGACATCGAAATCAGCAAGAATCTACCAGAGGTGTGGAAGTGAAGGTTTTGATCGACCATCATCACACCGACCTTTACCGGGCATTCCAATTGCTTTTCGAGCGGCGTTTTGGCTGGGAGGTTTACAGGCCGCTGGGCCGTGAGTGGGCAGACCGTGGCTACTTCTATCATCCCATCGAAGAGGAAATGTATGGCCTGCTCACCGAGCAATCACCATTCATCCCTGGCAAGCACAAAGATATATTCGACGCTTCTGAAGGCGGGGTGCTCTGGAAGGACCGCGATCAAGACGGAATCCTCTTCCGCTGGCTTCCACTGGACCGCATCCACGAAATCGACCTGATTGTCTGCTCCATTTATCGCAATGAAGATCAGTTCTACAGGCTGAAGCGGGACTTCGGGCTCAAGTGCCCGATCGTACGTTATACCGGCAACGGCGGTGAACTGGTTGACCCATCGAAGTTCGACATCTTTCTGGCCGCTCACCTGCCGCACTATGAGCAGTACATTGCGACAGGCCAAAAGCCCGGCATCCTCTTCCACCCTGAGTTTGAATTGGACAACGGCATGTACTGCTGGACCCCTCTACCCACTCAGCAGCAAATAATTCGCGTCTTCCTCAATTTTATTTATCACCACCGTGAGCCTGGCACGCCTTACGAACAGTGGTGCCGATACTGCGGTTACGCCGACGAGATTGGCGCACTGCATCTAATGCACGGCTTGGGCACACCACCACCTGGAATCGAAGTAGACTTGGATGTGATCATTGACCGCTCGTTTCGCAAGATGGGACGGGAAGATTTGCTCGACCGCAAGACCTGGCCTGATCTTCGCTTTAATCGGGGCGAGCCTCCAAACCATCGGACACTTTCCGATTTAATGAAGATGTCCAATATGGTGATCCATCCAAAGCCATCGCCCCCCGAAGGGTTCGGGTTCATTATACACCAAGTCGCCGCCTGTGGCCGTCCGTTGGTGGTGCCTCAGTGGTATAAGCAGCTTTCGGCCAGTAAATTCCTCCAGGACGGTGAGACGTGCGTTTACATCACTGGACAAGACCCGACCGATAAGGCCAACTTCAAAGAAGCCATGAAGCCGGAAAACAACCAACGCATGGCGGAAACGATTCGCAAGCGCTTCGATGAGAACGTGAACTTTGCCGCCGAGGCTGAAGCGATTCGCAAACTCCTGTGACCCAAATCACCGAACGCATCTACATCGGTTCCAAGGCGGACCAGCCTTATAGCGCGTTCACCTGTGTGCTCAACCTCGCGCCAGACCTTTACGTCCTCACCCACGAAAAGCTGGAGTACGCGGCAATCGGTCTGATCGACGGCCCCGGCAATCGCGCTGGCACCATCGCGGCGGCAGTGCTGGTCCTTCATCAATTGTTCGACCGTCACGAATCGGTAGTGCTCATCTGCCACGGCGGAAGCGGGCGCTCCGGTTTGGTGGCCGCGCTCTACCTGGCCGCTCGCCATGAGACCAAGTTTGAACACGCGCTCCAGATCGTGACCGGCAAACGGCCTGAGGCCACGCCCAATGGCGACTTGCGGCGCGATGTGGCTACAATCATTCCGCTGTTGCAAAACCTGCTTAAAGGGTGATTCTTGCACAATGGCCAAGTTTTCAACTGCTGCTGCAATCGAATCGGTAGTCTGGGAGATGCGTTTGGCCAACTTCTCCCGCAGTGGCAAGCGGGCTCGAATCAACGATATTTTTAACGGCGTTTGTCCCTACAGCGTCGCTGAACAGGAAGAGAACAACCTTGCAGTCAATTTCAACGACAACACTGCGGTGGTCGCTGCGCACGGCGCTCGCCGCCAATTGATGGCCGCGATTCAAAAGCCCAAGAATTTCTTCACGGTGCAGGTGGATCGGGGGCCAGTCTGGAAGCGCCAGCACTGGGGCTCGATCATTACCAGGAACATTAATAAACCGCTGAAGAAGTCACTGCCCTACTACGAGGATTTGCGTTCTACCATCGCCAACGTGGTGTTGCACGGCATTGGGCCTTCGGTCTGGCAGGACCGGGAATGCTGGCGTCCGCACGCTCGTGGCGTCGATGACATCATGATCCCGTCCAACACGCTGCTTTCCATGGAGAACCTGTCCATGTTCGCCGTGTTCGAACCGATGACGGCCATGCAGCTTAATAAGCTTACCAGCGGTCCCAATGTCGATCCAGCCTGGAACATGCCCTTGGTCAATAAGCTCATCGAAGAAGCCGAAGAACAGGTCATGGAGTACGGCATTTCCTACGCGGACACTTATTCGCCGGAAAAACTAGCTGAACGGCGCAAGGAAGATTCAGGACTCTACGGCGCTGATTCGCTCGCCACTATTGACACCATCTCGTTCTACTTCTGGAACGACGAGAAAAAGCAGGCGGGCTGGAATAAGCGGATTATCCTCGATGCCAATTGGCAGGGCTACAACGGTGAAGGTCGTAAAGGCATCTCTGATTTATCCAAAGGCAGCAGGAGTAGGCTTAAAGACGATGAGGGCAAAGAGAGCAACCAGTTTCTTTACAACCCAAAGGACCGCAAGTACGGGAGCAAACTGGGGGAACTGATCCATTTCCAATTTGGCGACCTGTCCGCCGTCGCCCCTTTCAAATATCACGCCGTTCGCTCACTTGGTTACCTGCTCTTTGCGCCCTGCCACATCCAGAACCGACTGCATTGTGCCTTCCTGGATTCGGTCTTCGAGCAATTGATGCAGTACTACCGGGTTAAGACCCTGGATGATTACCAACGGGCGCTCAAAGTCGATCTGGTCAACAAGGGTTACATCGACGAATCAATCAACTTTGTCAAAAAAGAGGAACGCTGGCAGGTCGATCAGCAGTTGGCGGCGTTTGCCCTCCAGCACACCGAGGGTTTAATTGCCCAGCACAGCAACATCTTTAGTAGTAAACCGCAGGACAATAAGAGCGGTGTCGAAAAGAAGGAACTGGAGATCATGGCTCAGATTCATTCTGAAACCGCCCTGATCGGAGCGGCGCTGGCCCAAGCCTACGTTTATCAGGAAGCGCAGTTTCACGAAATTTGCCGCCGTTTCACTAAAAAGAACAGTCGCGATGGCGATGTGCGCGAGTTTCGCAATGCCTGTCTGCGCGAGGGTGTTCCTGAGGAAGTGTTGAACGACACCAACTGCTGGGAGATTTGCGCCGAACGCATCATGGGTGCGGGCAACAAGACGCTCGAAACGGCCATCGCCAACCAGTTGATGGCGTGGCGACCGGCTTTTGATCCTGAACCGCAGCGAGACATTCTGCGGGCCGGGGTGCTGGCCATCACCGATGACCCAGATATGGCTAACCGGCTGGTGCCTGAGAATCAGCATCGCATCTCCGATTCGATCCATGACGCGCAGTTGGCCGCAGGCGCATTGATGCAGGGCTTGCAGGTCGATCTGAAGACCGGACAAAATCACATCGAAATTGTTGAAACTTTGTTGCACGAATTTGGAATTATTCTAAAGAAGATCACCGACCGAGGAGGATTGCCCACGCCTGACGAACTGGCCGGAATGCAGAATCTTGCCGGGTATATCGGCAAACATATTCAGGTCATCGCGCAGGATAAAAATGAAAAGCAACGGGTCAAGCAATACTCCGATGATCTTAGTAATATCGGCAATGAAGTCAAAGCGATGGATCAAAGGCTCGCTGAAAAGATGAAGGCGGAACAAGAGCAGAATGGTCAACCAAAACTCGATCCGAAGGACGCGGCCAAGATTCAGGCGACGATGATTACCGCGCAGGCCAAGGCCGCGAACACTCGCGAAAGTCATGCCCAACGAACCTCGCAACGAAAAACGCAATTCGATTTGTCGTTACAGCAGACCGCCGAACAACATCGTTTGGACCTGCAAAAGAAATCTGCCGAACATCAATTGGACTTGAGCGCCAAGGCCGCTGAGTTGGCTATCGAAGAAAAGAAAAAGCGGCTCAAGGCGTTCTCTGAGTAATGCCCGAAGGCGATCCTGAACTGCCCGACGATGGTTTGCCGGATGAAATAGACGATGAGTGAAGTAAGTTCCAAGACAGTTTTGTGCATAGATCACGGAATGTTTTTAGCCGTCGCGTGCAAACTGGCCGAGTCGTTCAAGCGCGTGCTTTATTACACGCCGTTTGAAAAAGGTTTTCCGATTTTAAACGACTGCATTCAGGGTGATGGTTTCGACAACGTTGAGCGCGTTGATGACATCTGGGAGCACATGGATGAAATCGACCTTGCTGTTTTTCCTGATCTGCAACACTCCGGGTTACAATTGCATTTGGAGTCCTTGGGTAAACGAGTCTGGGGCTCGCGGGAGGGTGATGATCTGGAGTTGCGCCGTTCGTTCCTTAAGAAAACGCAGGAGAAACTGGGACTCGCGGTGCCTGAATATCAAAGTGTGCGCGGGATCGCCAACCTGCGGTCCTACTTGAAGGAGCACACCGATCAATTTGTTAAGATCAGCAAATATCGCGGAGTGATGGAAACGTGGCATCATCTCAACTACGAGCAATCCCAGCCGATGCTCGATCATCTGGCCGTGATGTTTGGACCGCTTCAGGATGAGGTGCCGTTTCTGGTCGAAGGGCCGATCAAGACTGATCTGGAGGTAGGTTACGATGGATGGTCGATTGACGGTGAATGGCCTGATATTGGACTGCACGGTGTAGAAGCGAAAGATAAAGCCCTGATTGCTTCCGTGCAGGAGTATTCTGAAATGCCAGAAGAACTAATCGATATTAATGAAGCACTTTCGCCTGTGCTCAAGGGCTATCGTTATCGGAATTTCCTTTCCACAGAGATCAGGGTCACTGAGGACAAAGCGTTCATGATCGACATTACGACCCGTGCTCCCAGTCCTGGCATCGAGATTCACATGGAGATTTGGAAGAATCTAGCCGAGATCATCTGGCACGGTGCGGGAGGTGAAATGGTGGGACCAATCCCCACAGCCAACTTTGGTGTCGAGTGCATGATCGACCATACCGGGAGTGAAGAACGCTGGCGGCTACTGCAAATCCCGGCCAAAGCCGAGCCGTGGGTAAAGCTCTATTCAGCCTGTAAGCACAACGACTTGCATTGCATTCCTCCGTTCCCGCACAGCAACGATACCATCGGGGCCGTGGTGGGTATTGGTGATACGGTCGAAGAAGCCATTGAACACTTGAAAAGCACGGTGGAACTATTGCATGATCAGCCTGTAATGGTTCACACCGACGCTTTGGTTGACACGCTTCGAGAGATTCACAGCGCCGAAGAACAGGGGATTGAGTTCAGCAAAGAGAAGGTGCCTGAACCGGAAGTCGCACTTGGAAAATGATCATGGAAACACAACCAGAAGTAGAAGCGCCCGCGCCGCCCTCGCCTGCCGCGCCCCAAGTCCACGAAAAAGTCTTGAAAGCCAGACGATTCGCGGAGCGATTCACCCACAAAGGGACCGAAGCGGTCATTATCGTTCACGCTGGCGGCTTTGATATGCTCGATATGCAGGTGCCCGGCAAATTTCAACTCACGTCCAATCCGATCAACGAGCGTTGGCGTGAAGTGTTGCGCAAGCCGGTCGAGCCGAAGAAGACGGTCGCTGAAACCGCTGCCGCCGATCCCAAGCCACCCAAGAAATCGTGATTAGGACTTCCCGCGAGCGTTTCCTTGAAGACAAAGCACAGGCCGCTTCGCACGCCGAGCTTTGCGTCAATGCGTCGTTCATTCGCGCCGTCGATGCCGCGATGTTAGAGTATGTGCGGGAGATGCCGAGCGCCAATGACGCGCACAGCAGCATGGCCAACAGTTGGAAAATACAGGGTGCCCGCGAGGTGCTGACAAAGCTGATGACACTCGCTGATCCAGCGCCGCCGAGGGTCAAGAGACCGCTGGACAATCTGCCTGACAGTATTAGACCGTGATTGCGTTCGCTGATGATTTTGGAAACGTGATGCCCAATGGCGAGGTGGAGGAATTTGTCTCGCCCGGCCACTCCTACGCCGATCCCAAGATAGCAAAAGTGGTGCTGAAGCTCGTTAAACTCCACATGCGCAAGCGGCACTCACCTAAAGTTAAAACCCGCGTGAAGAAACGTCGTTGATTTATGCCTGCTGAAGCACCTCCCACCATTGAAGCGCCCCCGCCAGAGACGGGGTTAAATCCGCCTCCCGCCAGAGGCAGCGCCAAAGAAAGTTTGTTCGCTAACCTGAACAAAATCGCCAAAGAACCCACGGTGGATAAAGACGCTGTGCCTCCAGCGCCGGGGCAGAAGAAGCCTACCGCCGTCAAGGAGCCGCCTAAAGCGCCGGTCAAGGAAACGCCGAAGGAACCAGTTAAACCAGAGGATAAACCTGCCGAGCCCAAGCTGGAAGAACAGCCTAAGCTGGAAGAAAAGCCGGTGGAGCAACCCAAGGGGGCTAAGAAGCCGTCTGATTTTCTGCGCGAAGAACTGGCCAAGCAGAAGGCCCGCGCTGAAGCTTTGGAAGCGGAGGTTAAGCAGTACAAAACTCCCAAGGAAGACCCGGAGAAAAAGACCCTCCTGGAAAAGCTGGCCGCTGAAGAAAAGCGGCGCAAGGAGTACGAGGATGAGCTTCGGTTCACCAACTACGAACGGTCCCCGGAGTTCAAGGAGAAATTCGTCAAGCCTTACGAGACTGCCTGGGCCGACGCGATCAGTGATTTGGAAGAAACCGTTGTGCCCAATGCGGACGGGACCATGCGCAAGGCCACCAAGGATGATCTGATGAAGATCGTCAACCTGCCGATCCAGCAGGCCGGTGAACTGGCCGAGCAGCTATTTGGCAAAGCAGAGCGAACCATGATGGATCATCGCAGCGCCCTGCTTAAGACCTGGAAAGCGCAGCAACAAGGTTTGGCTGAAGGCCGGAAAAACGCCGAGCAGCGGGAAAAGCAACTGATGGAGCAGCAGAAACAGCAGCAGGCTGAACTGCGCAAGCTGCAAACCGAGTTGCGCACGTCTAACGAGCCTGAATTTCTGAAGCGCTATCCTGAACTGGTGCTGGCCAAAAACGATAAGGACGAGCCTTTGGACCCGGAAGGGCAAAAGCTGCTGGATCAGGACCGCAGCGTTACTGACAAGTTATTCGACGAAAATACCGAGTGGTCGCCTGAACATAAGCTCAAGATGCACGCGGAGATGCGCAACCGGGCCGCGCACTTTTCCACAGTGCTCCGCGCCTATCGCCGCGCCGTCACTGAACTGGCCGAAGCCAACAAAAAGATAGCCGAGTATCAGCAGTCAGAGCCGGGTAAAGGCGAAGGCAATAACGAGGTTCTGCCGGAATTGAAAGCGGCCACCACCATGACGAGCATGATGGAGAAGCTAAAATCAATCGCTCGCCCTGGTTCGGGAGCGCCTACGTCTTAAGCCGCGTGGATGTAAAAAGAAGGTATTGACAGTAATCTTCTAATCGCTTACCTGCTACTTGCTGACCGCGAGCAGGAATCGCGAAGCCTAACGTGAGCAGGAATCACGTGAGCCTCTTATCCTCGTAATGATAAGACGGTACGCCGATACCGCTTCAAATTGGTGAGTTTCCCAAGACCGATAACCGCGCTTATGTGCGCACAACCAATTTGAAATATGTCATGTCCTACAGCAACCGTGGTTCGCGCCTGCGATTTCACCCAAATGTTAGTGGATCAACAGCCGGTTTTCGACAAATTGGTCCTCGAAGACATCACACCGACTGATTCATGGATCGGCAACATGAAGACCGGCTCCTGGGCCAATTACACCGGGACCGAACATACGCTGGACCGATTTACCGACGTTTATCCCGACACCACCAAAGCCTGGGAACGGGTGCAGGTCGCCAACTGCCTGGGCAACCCCTGCGATGCCAACCGCTACGAGATCGGTTTTGGCGCAAAACGCATTTCGTATTTCCTGGAACGCATGGCGCTCAAGACCAAGCTGCTCTGCTTCGACCAGGAGATGCACATAACCCACGCGCAGGATCATCTTTCCCAGATTATCACCAACGTGCTGCGGCCTGCCTCGATGGCCGTCATGAGCATGTTCATGCGCAAACGCGCCCTGCTCTACGCCAGTAAGAAATGGTACGCCAGCCGGTTGATGAGCGACTTCACCTTCGTGTTTTCGCTGGGACCAAACGCGGGCGATGGCGAAATCTTTTTCGACGCTTCGGTGGCCCCGACTTCCATCTTCAAGCTGACGCCGCAGATGTTGCAGCGCCGCTTTGAACCGCTCATGCGGGTGGGTTACGCGGGCAAAAACCCGTTCAAAGAAATGGGTGAAATGGTCGAACTCGTTGTTGACATGGACACCCTCTGGGAGCTTGACCACTTGGGCGGGCAACAGGGTATTGGTGGTATTCCGTCGATCCTGGGCAATTGGCGCTTCGAACAATGGGGCGCGGCCAATAAATACTGGAAGTACGGTTTCACCGGCTCGATTGGCAATTATCTAGCCCGCATTGATCACTCTGGCCTGCGCTTCAACTTCGTCCGCGATCTGGGTGCTTCGGCTGCTCCGAACCGCTATCGCTACCAGGTTATTCTGCCCTACCGCAACGGCATCGTGGGCGGCGCGGGCAGTGCTCCTGGCCTTGGTCGCCAGAACAATCCCGACTTTGATCTGGCTCAATTCAGGATCGGCTACATCTGGCACAAAGACGGCATGGAGGCGCTGGTCTCTGATGCCACACCAGTGAACAAGGAAATGCCTTACGGCTCCCGCGACTTTGGGGGCGGCTGGCAATTCGTCATGGACAACCTGGGTGAAGATTCCTCAGGCCGGGCCATCGAAAACTTCCTGCGCAACAAAGGCATGTTCGTGGCCGACTTCAAGCTGGGCATCCGGCCCCTGCACACTGAATTTGTGGAAGCCATCCTGTACAAATCCGAACCCCAGTGTGTCATCGAAATATCGACCTGCGCGAGCGATCCTGGCTATCCGACTCAGAGCTACGTGATGAAGAACGATGACTGCGGTGCAACGCCGATCAGCATTGTCTTCACACCGCAACTGGCCACGCACTTTGATGGCACCGCGCAGACCTACGAGATTCTGGCGAACACCATCCAGTGCAACAATGAGCCGATCAACCATGCGGCTATCAGCGCCAGCACTATTGCGGCATTGGCAGCGCAACTCAACGCACTGGTGCCGAGCCTTGGCTTGTGGGGCAGCAGCGCGACTACGATCACGTTGAGTAATAGCGACTGTGATAATGTAGTGATGCCGTTTCTTCAATCAATCTAATGCCTTAACGTAGGAATGAGCCTCGCTGGCCGCTCAACCAGCGGGGCTTTCCTTCCATGAACCTGAGCATTCATTTCGCGAAAGGTGACAGATGAACGATGGCTATTCAGGTATGGACGCCGAGCAGTCAACCGATGACGCCGGGCCAAAGGTTAAAGATGACGCGCCTAAGGATACGGAGGAAAGTAACGAAGTTTCTGAAGGCTTACTTTCAAAAAGCTTCTTTCAGGGACACGAATGCAAGCCGGGCGACACGTATCAAATTTCCGTAGTCCAAACCTACGATGACGAAGTGCAGGTCCGGTTAAAGAGCGGCGACAAAGGTTAACTTGGCATGCGATCCAAC
>Ga0193692_1000009_pt1 | contig 54663 bp, 32 predicted proteins | sample L3a1metaG_FD_144917 | JGI IMG/M metagenome (GOLD analysis project Ga0193692, IMG submission 144917) | Soil microbial communities from a riparian zone of the East river system, Colorado, United States - L3a1 | ecosystem: Environmental > Terrestrial > Soil > Riparian zone | place: USA: East River... | reverse complement strand
AGAGAATAAATTAATGATAAATAATTATGATAATATATAAAATATACAAATTTAAAATATTAATAAAATAGTTATAGTGTATTACAAAATAATAATTTTATTTACTTTATATTTAAAAATCCCTGCTATTAAACCAAAAAAATTTTGACTATTTTACCTTAGCCTAATACCTAGCATAATAGCATCCTATCTTTGACCTTTCCCAGTGCTTTAAATTTTAGGGTTGCGAAACTAGGGTGGTCATAGGAATTTATATAAATAGCAGTGCCTATTAAGAGGCAATATAATTAAATTTAAGGTAAGCTCTTGACCTAATTATAGGCATATAATAATTATGCCCCAAACAAAAGAAATATTTGATAACTTAATATCTTCATTGAAAGTTCTTAAATATTAATAAAACTCATTCAATTTTAACTAAATAATTCATTATTTAATTATAATTATGAATAATAAATCACTCCTATAGAAAAACCCAAACTTAACAATAATAAATTATAGCCTCTGTGTATATCAAAGCCATCACAGCAAGCATGTAATAGCAATAGCACGTAGGTGGGCAAATAGACATATTATTAATATTATATATCTATGCAATGCTTATATGAATTTATTAATTTATATCTATCTATTGCATAAAAGTATGCCCTATTTAAATTATGTAGGGTTGGGAGCCTTTGACGAGGCAATAGAAGTAATGATAACTAATAAAATAAATATGAAAAATATTTTAATAGATATATTAGCTTTTGGTTCTTTACTTTCTAGTGTATTAGTTATAACATCTAAAAATCCTGTAATAGCAGTAATTTTTTTAATCTCTGTATTTGTAAATGCCGCGGGATATTTAATCTTATTAGGTGTAGGATTTATAGGATTATCTTATATTATAGTATATGTTGGAGCTATTACAGTATTATTCCTTTTTGTAATTATGATGATTAATATTAAATTAACTGATATAATAGAAACAGGATCACAATATACAAAAAATTTACCTTTAGCTTTAGCAATAGGATTATTATTTATTTATGAAATCTTTACTATAATGCCATTTAGTTTTAATAATGTATCTATAATTTCTGTATTATTAGAAACTTTAACTAATTTTAATGGTTTATTATTTAATTCTGAAATATCTGCTATTAATTCAGTTAATACTGCTTATAATCCTAATATTGCTGATACTACATTTACTAATTTCTTACAAATTGAAGCTATAGGACAACACCTTTATACTACTGGTGCATTCTTATTAATAATTACTAGTGTAATTTTATTATTAGCTATGGTAGCACCTATCTTCATTTCTAGAAATAAATCTCAAATATAATTATTTATATTTTATCCCCATTAATACTTATTATTGATATATTTTTATTAATATAATATTTATTTCTTTCTATTTAATTAAAGGGAATACAAGGTACAGCCCATATAATTGTTAAGACATAAGATACAAAACAAATGCTTATATAATTATTATGTTAATTCATATAATAGTATTAAATACAAAAATTATTTTTAAATTTAAAATTAAAAGACTATATGATTAATTATGCATATCATTGAATGCCATTACAAAAGGATATAGACTATTAACATCATAACAGTATAATTTAATAAATATAGATTTAATACCACTAATGAAACCAGATATTCTATTATGTGGAATATATACATCTACGGCTCCACCACTATATGATTTTCTAATATTAAATTCAGGTTTTCCTAATATTTGATAAATTGTATCTTTTGGCATATAATAACTTTTATATATTCTCATGGCAAGTGCTGGTAAAGTTAAACTTTTATGAACATTAACATTGAAATTATTAAATATTAAAATATTGAATTTTACTAATATTTCATGTAAACATTTACAATCTAATTTACAATATTTTACTGATTCATTATGAAAACTCCACATTTTACCTTTATATTCAGTTACTAAGGATTCATATTCGTTTTTTGAAATACCAATCCAATGTGCAAATTTAGGAATTACTCCTGAATAAAAAACATCATTTAATAAGAATGGGAAGTAACCTTTTGCAACTTCAAGATTAAATGCTTTACATAATTTTCTCAATGATAATGGAAGTAATAGATAAGAATCTTTAAATACTAATGTTTTAGTATCAGATTTATTATCTCCATTAATTTTTAGTTTAATAGACATTAATCTACCATTAAATAATAAAGGTTCCACTTTACCGTATTCTAATAAATGTCTCATTAAAAATATTCCATCAAAACCAGATAAATTATGTGCATATACTATTGCTGAATGACCTTTTTTAACTTTAGATAATAACTGATCAAAAAATGTATTAAATAAAACTTTCTGATCTTTACCATAGGAAGTGATATAATCTAAACCATTGTATGCACAAATTAAATAAGGATTTAGTTTGCGGTCATGTTTGATTGTTTCGATATCCATTGTATAGAATTCATTTACTAATGTATTATCTGCTTGTAATCTTCTGAATGCTTTAGCAGGTAATATTTGTTTTCTAAGAACAACTTGACCATCCATGAAATAAATTGTTGATTTTTTGATTTCTCTTGTGAAGATATCTTCTACACTATGTTCATTTAACTTAGTATCAATCCATGATAAATCAATATTACCTAAAATTGTAACTTTGTTATGGCTTCTATCTAAACTTCTATCTATTCTAAAGATTTTTGAGCCGTTATAGACAATATATCTGTGATAAGTTATACCATTTATTTTAAAAAACTCTGATGCTTGAATTTCACCGTAATCAGTTGGACTCATTGAAACAGGTAAATTCATATTATTGAAACTATGTGTACTTGCTAATTTATCATCTAGATTTTGTAATAAAGCTCTATTTTTGTCTATACATTGACCTTGTTTAATTATATATGAGAAGATGATATTAGAAATGGGATGTGTCATATAAGAATCACTTAAAATTGATAATCTTTGTGATAAATAATCTATAAATAATTCTTTATCATTATAATTAACTTGTCTTAAATGACCTAATGTTCTATATCCTAATTCTTCATTAGTAAATTTGATTTTACATAATATTAATAGATGTTTTGTATCCTTGATTTCATTAAAGATATCATCCCAAAATTTATTTATAAAATAAACTAATATTTCATTAGTTAAAGGTAAATTATTTATAGAAGAAAAAGAATTTAATTTAATCATTGTTTTATAAAATATATAAAATTATAAAATAAATAAATTTAAAAGAGATAATAACTATTACTATTTATAGTAAATACAATACAACAATAATCATTAATAAAATATTGTTTAAATTTTAAGTAAGAATTTAATTTTGGTTCTGATTGAACGTTTTTCAGTAGTTTTGAGACATGCGAATCGTTGTTAACCTAATAATTATTAAGGTTATCTTTAGTTTAAGTATAAACTTATACTAATAATAAACCGTTAATTAATAAAGGCTAAGTTAATAAGGTGTAAAGGTGAGGATAGTAAATAAGATACCCTAAAGTCTCCATAAATAGGAAATAAATTTTATTAAAATTATAAAAAATAAGTAAACTATATTTATTAATAAAGGAATAATTCTGCTTTAGGATTCTATTTATTTCGATTAGGTAGTTGGTGGAGTAAAAGCCTACCAAGCCAACGATCGATAGCCAAGCTTGACAGAGCAAATGGCCACATCGGGAATGAAATCTCCCAAGTAGTAGTTACTACCAGCAGTCGAGAATATTAGTCAATGCTCGCAAGAGTGAACTAGCTAACTGAAATCATACTTGTGTCAAGTGTGATAACGTAAGGGAAGATAATGACATTACCTTACTATTAGTGTTGTCCAAATCTGGTGCCAGAAGACTCGGTAAGGCCAGAGACGCAAACGTTAGTCGTCCTAATCAGGCGTAAAGTGTGTGTAGGCAGCTTTAAACTTTATTCTGTTTTCTAAATAAGAAAATATAGATTAATATTTTTATTACCTAAAATATAAAAAAATTAAAGAAAAGAATGAACAAATAAAAGCTAGAATCAAATAGAGGATATATTAAATAATATTTAGAGGAGGTGCGATATCCTTAGATACTAAATGGAATATTAAGAGTGAAAGCTTTTTATCTACTAATGATTGACGCTGAGAAACGAAGGTGAGTATAGGAAATAGGATTAGATACCCAGATACCACTCTCTGTCAACGATGAATGGTGGTTGCTAGTTATAAAAATAATTGGTGGCTATGTTAACACGATAACCATTCCGCCATGTGAGTACGACTGCAAAGTTGAAAACAAAAAAATTAGTCGGTCTCGAAGCAAACGAAGTGAAGCATGTTATTTAATACGATAATCCGCGTAAAACCTTACCAGTTCTTGCATAACAAGTTTTTATTTATTTATTTAATTAAAATTGAAGTGTTTTTCTAAAATGCTTCTGTTACAGGTGTTGCATGGCTGTCGTCAGTCCGTATTGTGAGAAGTGAGGTTAACTCCACTAACGGACGAAATCCCTGTTGTTAATTTATACTTAACAATTAATGGTACTGATAGAGTATCATTTGGGGCTAAGACAAGTCGTTATGGCCCTTATGAACTGGGCTATAGACGTGCCACAAAAACTTTTACAAAGTGATGCAAAATCGTTCCTTTAAATTTAATATGGCTATTTGCGTAAGTAATTAAGTATATTATTATTTTATTTTTAAAATAGGGAAATAAGGAAGAGCTAATCATTAAAGAAAGTTAATATTTAGTCAGATTGTCGTCTGCAATTCGGCGACATGAAGAAGGAATTTCGAGTAATCGTTGATCACTAGGCGCAACGGTGAAGATTGCATTCGTGATGAACTAACTGTCTGTCGCTGGGAAGGAGCTTAACTTGGAGGAAACTGGAGCGAAATTAAAACTTTTTTAAAGGTCTCTTAAAGTTCTTTATATCTTCCTGCCTTTGCGAAGCTAGGGCACGGGAAATAGAACACCTTTGTTAAGATAATTAGCTTTAGTTAATTCATTTAAGTAACATCTCAAAAGTCATAGCAAGGTAGCCGTACTGGAAAGTGCTGCTGGAAAATAAATTCTTTTATCCCCCATCCTACCTACGGCACAGTCAATGTTATTTATAGCCTACGGAACCATTATAAATAAGGGTAGGCAAGGTGGATTACACTGTAATTCTATAATTTTATTAATTAATTCATTTATAAAAGTATAAGTAAATCTAAAAAAAGGGGTTAGCTGAGTGGTTTAGCGATAAATTTACACTTTATAGACAGGGTTTCGATTACTCTACTCCTTAATTATTGCTAATTTTTTTATAGGCCTTATTTATATAGGCATCTAATTTTTATACAAATTTTCCCAATCCCAGACCTACAGAGCTAGGGCAGTTAGCTATCCTAGCATTAGCATAGGGTTTTACAGCCTAGCAAGCTAATTTAAAAAGTACAGCCTGGGCCTGCGGAGCTAGGCCACTACCTTTAGCTAGGCATGGGTGCAAGCGAGTGTGCCGAAATGGTAGCCGGGTGAATTTTAGGAATTCATGATTTTATCGTAAGAGTTCAAGTCTCTTTACTCGTAAAATAAATCATTTATAAATAATAAATTACTTCTTTAGCTGAATTGGTACAGCAATTATCTTCGAAATAATTATTTATTGGTTCAAATCCAATAAGAAGTTATAAAATTATAAAATTATAAAATTATAAAATTATAAAGAAATGGATTAAAGATTCTTATAAAAATTATTTAATCCAGAGTTACATTATCTCTATGTATTAACTTTACATAAATAAGGGTGTGTCCCTATGTTTAATAAATAATTAAACACTTCCTATTTTTAATAAATATAATAGGGAGAGATAAGTACAAACAAAGTTTTAAAATCAAACTGTGTTAAACAGAATAAAATTAAAATGTTACATAATACTAACACAAATTTAATAATTAATTCACCATTAGAACAATTCGAAGTAACTAGTTTACTGGGATTAAATGCTCCAATTTTGGGTTATTTAAATATAACTTTAACTAATTTAGGTTTCTATTCAATATTTGTATTATTTTTAATAATAGGAATACACTATATGGGAAATAATGAAACAAAATTATTACCTAATAAATGGTCAATTGGATTAGAAAGTATCTTTGCAAGTATAAATGCTATGGTAAGAGAACAATTAGGTAAAGAAATATATTTACCCTTTATTTACTCATTATTTTTCTTTATTTTAATAGCTAATTTAACTGGTAATGTTCCTTATTCTTATACTGTAACTACTTCTATTATTGTTACAATTGGTTTATCATTTACTATTCTTACTGGTGTAACTATTTTAGGTTTATATATTCATAAATTACATTTCTTCTCATTCTTTGTACCATCTGGTACACCATTAGCATTAGTACCTTTATTAGTTTTAATTGAAACTGTAAGTTATTTAGCTAGAGCATTCTCTTTAGGAATAAGATTATTTGCTAATATGGTTGCTGGTCACACATTACTTAAAATTTTATCTACTTTCTTATATCAAATGTTTAGTAGTAGTATAATTGTAGCTGTGTTAACTTTAATACCATTCTCTATCTTCTTAGCTTTAATTGGTTTAGAATTAGCTGTTTCTTTAATTCAAAGTTATGTATTTACTTTATTAGTATGTTCATATATTAAAGATGCTATCGAATTACACTAATTATTATTTTTTATCTATAATATAATATTTTATCCCCACCCAAAAAATATTTGTATTTACCCTGCCTGTGCCGGAGGCTGGCAGCCCTGCGTGCTTCATTAAAGAATTCTTATCGAAAAATCTCCTATTAATAAGAATCAAATTAAAAAATCTTATTCTTTAAGTAATTGAAGATGAATCATTAAAATTAAAAATAAAAGAGAAGTTATAATAAATAAAATAAAAATATAACTCTATAAGCAACCTATAATAAACAATATACTAGTTTATTCTATACTATAATTTTATATTTATAAATTTTATTAATATTAAATATAATTGTAAAATAATTATAAAATAATAATTAAGTATAAGCATAGGTGTATACAATTTAATTAAATATATGAATAATATCAAATTAAATAAATTTCAATATCATCCATTTCATTTAGTAGAAAATTCTCCATGGCCAATCTTAGTAAGTTTTTCATTATTAAGTTTAACAACAGGAGCAGTGATGTATTTACAAGGATATCCTAATGGAGGCCTATTATTAACTTTAGGATTAATTTTAACAGCCTCAGGTATGGGATTATGGTTTAGAGATGTTATAACAGAAGGAACATATGAAGGACACCATACAAAACAAGTACAAAAAGGATTAATCATTGGATTAGTTCTATTTATTATAAGTGAAGTATTTGCTTTCTTCAGTGTATTCTGGGCTTTCTTCCATTCTAGTTTATCACCAGCTATAGAAATAGGAGGAGTGTGGCCACCTTTAGGAATTACACCTTTAGATCCATTTAGTATACCATTATTAAATACTTTCTTATTATTATCATCTGGAGCTTTTGTTACATTTGGTCACCATGCTTTAATTGCTGGAGATAGAAAAGGTGCAATCTTTGGAACTTTAATTACTATAATCTTAGCTATTGTATTCACTGTTTTACAATATATTGAATATTCTGAAGCAGGATTTACTATAGCTGATTCAGTATTTGGTACAGTATTCTTTGCATCAACAGGATTACATGGATTACATGTTATTGTTGGAACTATTTTTATTACAGTAGGTTTCATAAGAATATTAAATTATCATTTAACTGATACTCACCATATCGGACATGAATCTGGTATCTTATACTGGCACTTCGTGGACGTAGTTTGGTTGTTTTTGTTTATAGCAGTTTACTACTGGGGTGGTGCATAATTGTAAATATTTTCACAATTAATATAAATATATTTTTTATCTAATTCATTAATATTAGTATGCAGTGTAAATGTTAATATAAAATACATCTTTATCTATGAAAACAAGTAATATTAGAAAAGATTCTAATTTTCCCCCATGCCATAGTTCCAATGTAAGCAAAGAAGAATATTAAAGGACATACAAATAAAACTATAATTATTTTTAACTAATTATTAAAACAAAATAATTTTTATTTTTTGATTTTTATTTTATTAAAAAACTCCAATCTAGATATATAAATCAAATTAATGATATAAATTTTATAAATTATTATAATTCTTCTAATATTCCTTCTAGGTAAGTCTTTTTTGTTAAATTTAATATAGGCATTTCGATTTCAGACCTATTAAATAATAAAACCACGGTGGTGCTACAATACATTAAGTTTATACCTTAACCAAGGAACCTTCGAGGGCAGATCCCAAAATTAACTAATATATATTTATTAATTTTAATAACTTAACTAATAAAATAAAGAGGTTGTCTATCAGTGCGATAGATAGTTTTCTATGTGCTTAAATTAAAGCCTTCAACCTTCGGAATACATAGTACCTTGTCCTCCTTTATATCTTACTATTAATAGTTTAATATTAAATTATTCATCAATAACTCCGAGATCAAAGGTTTCACATATTTATTAGCTAATAGACTAAATAATATGGAGTATTAATTTACCTTAGCGATCTAAGATCTTTGTTTTAAAGTTTTTAACTAGGTATTAAATGAAAGATAAGTAAAAGGTATCTAATCATAATGTTTAAGTTTAACGATAGTAACTTGATAAACATTCGTGTCATGAGGATAATTAAAGAAATAAAATTAAATAACTTTTAAAATACTTTCTTAAATAAACAAAATTTACATAGATTAAGCATAAAACAAAACAAAAATAATGATTCAAACAAAAACATATAATATAACTAATCAAATATTAACTAATGAAGTATTAAAATCATTTGTTACAAAATTTTGGGAAGAAACATTTACTCCTTTAGTTGAAAATAATGTATCAAAACATTTAATGATTTTATGTAAAGTGAAATATTTTGATAATGAAAATACAGAATTAGGTTATAAAACATTAGGACCATTAAGAAGAGTTGAATTTAAAGATTTAGAATTATTTATAGGATATTTATCAGAAAGATTAGGAATATTAGTTGATTCATATAATCCACAATCAATAGAACAAATAACTTTTACTTATGTTATTAAAGAAGGATTGATTACAGATAAAGATAGACTACTATTACAAGATTTATCTAATAAAGAATTACCCTTTCATGATTTTAATAAAATTAAATTACCTATTTCAATGAATCCTAATGATTATGGTATAGTATTAAGTAAATCAATAAGTAATGGTTTTACAAGATATATTACTACAACTAATAAACAAATTTTTCAAATTGATATTTCATTAGATGAAATGATAAACAATGTAATAATACTTGGATTATCTGATTTTAAATGGATTGATACAAAAGTAAATGAATCTTTATTCAAAAGAGAAATTGGTAAATCAACAATTTATTTCTTAGAAGGAGAAATCATTTTACAAAAACAACAATTAAATGCTAAATCATTCAGAAGACTTAGGAGTGGAAAAAGGTTTACAAACTAATTTTATAACTATGGATATAGAAACAATACAAAAAAATAATAAATTAATTCCTTATTTAATTTGTGCTTATAATGGTACAGATTATATAATATCATTTAATAATGATCAAAAAGAATTATTCTCAAATTTTATTAAAGGATTATTGACTTTTATTAAAAATAATAAAACTATTACAATATATGCACACAATTTCTCTAATTTTGATGGAGTATTTTTATTAAAACATTTATTAGAATATGGTAAAGTTGAACCTTTATTATTTAATGGTAAATTAATTACAATTAAATTAACTTTAAATATAGAAGGATATAATGGTAAATTTATTATCTTTAAAGATTCTTTATTAATATTACCAATTTCTTTAAGAAATTTAGCTTTAATTTATAAAGTAAGTGAATTTAAAGGTATATTTCCTTATAAATTAAGTGATATAAATTATAATGGAATATTTCCAAGATTTGAATATTTTAAAGATATAACAATTGATAAATATTTAAATATTTCACAAGAATTTAATAATCAAATATGGAATTTTAAAGAAGAAGCAATAAAATATTGTGAATTAGATTGTATCTCTTTACATCAAATCTTAACTAAATTTAGTGTTTTAATATAAAATAATAAAATAATAGTTTACTACTAATATTTATTAATCTTATAAGAGATTATTTCACTTTAAAAATTACTATGAGTCATTAATTGGGTCCGAGGATACTAACTTTCCTATTTCTTTTTTAAGGCCTACGGATACTACGTAAGGAAGGTGGACTAGTTGGAGTAGGATCTTTATCATTTCTTATGTTATATTAATTTACCCTTTGGTTATACATTTTTTTATACTCAATTTTGTTTATTAGATAACCAACATTACAAACAAAACCTCTGTGGCTACGGCCTATGATTAAAAAGTCCGTTGATTGACTATAAAACAAAAATATTTTTATAATTTAATGAGAACTACAAGATTTTTTCAAGGGTTAAGTTTAACCACTTTTTAGTATGGGTGTGTTTAATACATTAAGAGGTAATAAAACATCTGTATTAGAAGAACAAATAAATAAACATGAAACTAAAAATCAAGAATTTAATAATAAAATTCCATCTTTACTGGCCTTGCGGAGCTAGGCCAGAAGTTTGTTTAATTTTATAGAAATGATCTATGTATTCATTAAAAATAGGATACTTACTAAATTCATATCCTATCTAACCTTTGAGGCAGGATGGGAAGAAGGTAAAAGAAGGCTATTAAATTTATTGTAAATAAAAATTACAATTATACATTGCAAATATTTATTATATTTGTATCGGTCTAGAAAACTCTTAATTATCTGCGTTGGTCTACTGCAGCAATAGCAACAAATTAGATCAATTAAAAAAAATAATTAAAAATCAAATAAAAATCATAATATTCAATGTATCCTAAAGGAATAATACAAATACAAACCATGAATCTATCATTACTTTTATTTTTAGTAGGTATTTTAGGATTTATATTAAATAGAAAAAATATAATTCTAATGATTATTGCGATAGAATTAATGTTATTATCTGTAACATTATTAATATTAATTTCTAGTTTTAGTTTTGATGATGGAATAGGACAAACTTTTAGTATCTTTATAATTTCAATAGCAGGTGCTGAATCAGTAGTAGGTTTAAGTATTCTTGTAGCATATTATAGATTAAGAGGAAATATTTCATTAAGAACATAATGTATTTATCAATTTTAGTTTTACCTTTATTAGGTTCTTTTGTATCAGGATTTATGGGTAGAAAAATAGGTGTAACAGGAGCACATTTTATTACTTGTACTTGTTTAATTTTATCATCAATTTTAGCTTCTATAGCTTTCTATGAAGTAGGTTTCTGTGGTTCACCAGTTTCTATAAATTTAACTAGTTGGATCGATTCAGAATTTATGTCTATTTCTTGGGAATTCCTATTTGATCAATTAACTGTTTCTATGTTAATTCCAGTTTTATATATTTCATCTTTAATTCATATATTCTCTACTGATTATATGGCTGAAGATCCTCATAATCAAAGATTTTTCTCTTATTTATCATTATTCACTTTCTTTATGTTAGTATTAGTTTCAGGTGCTAATTTCTTTGTAATGTTTATTGGTTGGGAAGGTATTGGAGTAGTTTCTTATTTATTAATTAACTTCTGGTTCACAAGAATTCAAGCTAATAAAGCAGCAATTTTAGCATTCACAATGAATAGAGTAGGTGATATGGGATTAAGTATAGGATTCTTTGCAATCTTTGCATTATTTGGATCATTAGATTTTTCTACAGTATTTAGTTTAGTACCTCTAATGAATGAAACAGGAATAACAATAATAGGTTTATTATTATTAATGGGAGCTATGGCTAAATCTGCTCAAATTCCTTTACATAGTTGGTTACCTGGAAGTATGGAAGGTCCTACACCAGTATCAGCTTTAATTCATGCAGCGACTCTAGTTACAGCAGGATTATATTTATTAGTAAGATCATCTCCTTTATTAGAATATAGTTCAACTGCTTTATTAGTTATTACTTTAGTTGGAGCTTCTACTGCTTTCTTTGCCGCTACTTGTGGATTAGTTCAAAATGATTTAAAAAGAATTATTGCTTTTTCAACAATAAGTCAATTAGGATATATGGTAATGGCAGTAGGATTAAGTCAATATAATGTAGCATTAATGCATGTAATAAATCATGCCTTCTTTAAAGCTTTATTATTCTTAGGAGCTGGAGCAGTTATACATAGTTTTTCAGATCAACAAGATGTAAGAAGATTAGGAGGATTAATAAATTTCTTACCTTTCACTTATACAGCAATGTTAGTAGGATCCTTATCTTTATTAGCTACTCCTTGGTTAACTGGATTCTATAGTAAAGATTTAATTATAGAATTAGCTTACGGACAATATAGTTTCAGTGGTACTTATGCTTATATTTTAGGTAGTTTAACTGCTGGTATTACGGCATTCTATTCATTTAGACTTATTTCATTAGTATTCTTAACTGTTCCTAATGGACCTAAAAATTCTTATTTAAATTCACATGAAGCTAATTTAGCTGTAATTGTACCTCTATTTGTGTTAGCTTTATTTAGTATCTTCTTTGGTTTTGTTTTCTCTGATTTATTTGTAGGTGTTGGTTCGGATTTCTTTGCTAATTCTTTATTTATACATCCTAATAATATTTCTATAATTGAAGCAGAATTTAGTTTACCTATTTTAATTAAATTATTACCATCTATATTATCTTTATTTGGTGCCTTATTAGCTATATTATTATATCATAAAAGTTCTAGTTTTGTTATTGATTTAACTGATACTTCTTTAGGTAGAAAAATTTATACTTTCTTAAATGGTAAATACTTATTTGATGTAGTATATAATAATTATATAACTTCTGTAGGTTTACAATTAGGTTATACTATATCTAAAGTTATTGATAGAGGAGTTATTGAATTATTAGGTCCTCATGGATTATCTAATATTTTCACTAATACTGGTAATAATATTTCTAAATTAGATAGTGGTGTTATTACTACTTACGCTCTTTATATAACATTAGGTTTATTAGCTTTATTATTCTTAGTTTTTGCTCCTGTTTTAATAGATACTTCTTTATTTAGTGAAATTAGATTAATTATTATTTATTTTGCTTCATTAATTATAGTTTTATCTCCACAGATTAAAAAATCTAATTAATATTAATTAAAAATTCTATTTTTTTATAATATCCTGCCCTAGTTTCTACCTCAGGTGCCTGGGCCCGCTAATTTATAAAGCACTGCTATTGCATTTATTTCTTGCTATAGCATAAGATAGCTGCAAGCCACCCTTATTTATATTTATATTTAAGAGTTGGTTAATTTTTTTGAAAATTTTCTTTCTTTGTTTCAAATTTGATATTTTTGCCTGCCTGCCCTCCGGGCACTGACACAGGCGCAGTAATAGAAAGTAACAAATATTAATGATTAAAAATTAATATTAATTTTATCCCCAAGCCCAGCATCCAAAAGCTTTAGTCTTTAGTAGAAAGAGGGCACTGTTGCTCCACCTACTCCAATTAGGAGCCTTTGGCACTCCACTTTTTACATAATTATTTTTGTTTAATAATTATCTAAAAATTTAGTTTTATCCACACATCTTTTTTAAAATCATTCTTTAGAATATAGATATACTTTACATATTGTTATATAAAACTTCTAAGCTTACAATCAAGTGTAAATGTATTTTAATGTTTGTATTGGTGGGTCGCTGCCTATTGCTTCCTTGCTAAAGCTAGGTTGCATAGACCCAGTTGCCTGCGCTAAAGCAAGGCAGGGTAGTTTATATTAAAACTACATCAATAGTAGAATCTACTATAAGTTTAATAATACAAAATATAAATAAAAATGTAAAAGAGGTAAGATTAGTTTAATGGTAAAATGACGTCTTGTGGCGACGATGTTCAGAGTTCAATTCTCTGATTTTACCCAAATTTTTTAATAATATAATATTAGAGTACTAATTCTGTATTTAAAGGATATAATTTATTATATAAACTTTACCACTAGTAATATGTTTAATAATTATTTATATTTTAAAAACTTTATTAAAAATATTTTATTTAAATAAATAATAAATAAATTAAAATATAAAATATATTGAATTAAATTATTATTATAATTTATAAAAAATTAAATAAATAATAAAAAAAATAATATATTTTTAAATAAAATAATTAATAAATCCTTTTTATTAACTTTACTTAAGAAAGGTCAAAGGTTAATTTAGGTAAAATTAAATAAAAATAAATTAATTTATGGTAAAACTATAGAAAACTAATAGTAATTTTTAATTAAATTATATTATTATAAATTAATATAATTATCTAACACTTTATTGACTATCCTAATTTATGTTTATATTTTATTAAAGCATAGTATCCTGTCCCTAGCTTGGACGGTTGGGTTACAGTAAACGTTTGTTTAAATAATTAAAATTTAAGAGAATAGAATCCTATGCCTGGCTTATTAATTTTTAGATAATCAGCCTTTTATTATTAGATAATATAATATAACAATAGTATATATAAGTTATACTTAGTATTATAATATAAATTATTTTACTAATATAAACTATATTATTTAGATACAAAAGGACTTAACTTAAATCATTTTAAAGATATAACTTCTAATAATATTACAATAATATAAGTTATATACCCTATTTATTACATAAATAAAATAATAAACAGGTAATTATAATTATATAATAAAGTAATATATTATTATTTTATAAATTATCCCCATGCCCAGCATCCTGCCTAAAAATTTAAAATTAAAAATTGATGGTGGAGGTCAAATTATTCACTATCTTTATAGTAAATTACTTATTGTATAGAGTGTAAATAACAAATTTTTGGATTTATATTAAATTATATTATTTATTACATTTTTTTGTTTGCTGTTTTACAATTTATTATATTTATAGTATTGTTTTACTGGATATTTATAATTTTTATGTTACGGCTTTACCACACTAAATTATTGCTAATTTTAAAAGTAGTAATTAGTTTTATAACTAACATCTCTAAAGACTTAGACACTACAACGCACTAAACTGATGTTAACAGCAGCAAAATACTTAGGAGCAGGTTTAGCTTGTTCAGGTTTAATTGGAGCAGGAGCCGGAATAGGTTTAATCTTTTCTTCTTTAATTGCTTCAACAGCTAGAAACCCTCAAATAAGAGGACAATTATTCAGTTTTGCAATCTTAGGATTCGCCTTAGCTGAAGCTACAGGACTATTCTCATTAATGATTGCTTTTTTATTATTATATTCATAATTTTAAAAACTAAAGTTTAATAAATATTAATTTATTTTTTAATATTATATTAAAAATTTTGATAATCTTTTAAATCTTTTAAATCTTTGATAATCTTTTAAATCTTTGATAATCTTTTAAATCTTTTAAATCTTTGATAATCTTTTAAATCTTTGATAATCTTTTAAATCTTTTAAATCTTTGATAATCTTTTATCCCCAACTTTAACTACCCTCTAGCCTGAGCCTGCGGAGCTAGGCCACTAAAGCTAAGGCAGCCATTCTTTTTATATTCTTAAAAAATACAAATAAAATAAATAAAAATAAATCTCTAAAAGTATCGATGACAATATAGTAATAACATTAAAGTAATTTAAATATTAAGTACCTTTACTCTTAATGCTAAATTCTAATACTGCCATAGTAATTCTAAATTAGGCCTACTAAATATAAAGCAGATTTATGGTCTTATGTTAACACTCACTAACAATCACAACAAAAGTTTATTGCTTTAGCGCAGGCACCCTTATATATAGGAGTGGACAGTGTCCGCCACATCTTTTACCTTAACGCAATCTTACAATTACATTCTTAGGTATGGTTAAAGAAAGAAGAAAGGCTTACTAAATAAAGGTTCGATTCCTTTACTTCTTAGATTTTATGGTGTCCAAATCAATGCCAAACCTTAATTATTATATAATTAGGCAAAGCTATGTTAGGAAATAAGGCTATATTTTAATATTACCATATTTACATAAAAGAATTGTTTAAGCTCAATCTTAGGATACTATATATATTTACAAAATATATCTACAGTATTGTCTCATAGTTTTATAAATTATTAATTATTATTAATAATTAAATAAAATGAATTATTTTATAAAACTATTTTATAATAATAAGCGAGGAAAAATAAAAAAATCTAAGATTCTTTGATAAAATTAAAAATCCAAAATTAAAAAATTCACATTATTTAATAGAACAATCATTGGTATAAAAAAAGGATGGTATCATCCTACATTACCTGAAAATTTACTTAAATTACAATTACATCCCTTTATTAGAATATTTAGAGTATTAGGTGTAATAAGTATATTAATATTTTTAACTAAAGCTTATGAAAATTATAATATTTATGTATTGTATATTTCTATTATTTTATCTATTTTATTTTTTTTATATAATACTTACTTAAATTATTATAGAATTAAACATATTTATAGTTCTATAAAAAAAGGTGATTTAGATGTAAGAAAAATTTATTTAGATAAATATGCTTCGTTATATAGTAAATTACTTTTTTTTCTTAAAGTTTCTTGTAAAGTAGCAGCTGGATATGGTGTAGGCTTAGGAATATTTACAGGGATAGACACTTTATTTTAACATAAAGGAATAGATCCTATATTTATGCCCTTTATTGCTGATTTAATATTACCAGATAGTCAAATGGAAAGACAGTTTAAAGATTAAAAAAGTAAAAAGTTTCTTTAAAGATTTGTCTAAAATTGATAATTTATCCCCACCACCATCAGCCAAAGGATCAGCTACCAGCTAGCATTGCAAGGTAACCATAGCTCCGCTAACCTAAAAACCTTAGCTTTAGCAAGGGTAGGGCAACCATCGCCGCTCGGCTTAATCTTTTTTAATTTGTTTTATACTCTCTATAGAATCTCTTTTTTTAAATAAAAAAATCTAAGATTATTTAATTTACTTAAAAAAATGTTAACTAATTTTTCAATCTTTAATACTATCTATAACGATGCACCTCAACCTTGGCAATTAGGTTTCCAAGATAGTGCTTCACCAAGTTTCACAGGAATAGTAGAATTACATAATACTATTTTCTTCTTTTTAGTAGTAATTGCTGTAGGTATTTGTTGGGTTTTAGGATCAACTATTTATTACTATAGTTCTAAAAATTCTCCTATTATACATAAATATCTTAACCACGGTACTTTAATTGAATTAATCTGGACAATAACACCAGCATTAATCTTAATTACTATTGCTTTCCCATCATTTAGATTACTTTATTTATTAGATGAAGTAGTTTCTCCAACAATTACTATTAAAGTAGTAGGACACCAATGGTATTGGTCATATGAATATTCTGATTATGTTAATGAAAGTGGTGAATCTATTGAATTTGATTCTTATATGATACCAGATTCTGATTTAGAATTAGGACAATTTAGAGTATTAGAAGTTGATAACAAAGTTATTGTTCCTGTTGATACTCATGTTAGAATAATTGTTACAGGTGCTGATGTTATCCATTCATTTACTGTACCTTCATTAGGAATTAAAATTGATACTGTACCTGGTAGATTAAATCAAACTTCTTTATTAGCTGAAAGAACTGGTACATTCTATGGTCAATGTTCTGAAATTTGTGGAGTATATCACGGATTTATGCCTATAGCTATTGAATCTGTATCTGTACAAGATTACTTAGCTTGGGTAGATGCTCAATAGTTTTTTTAATTCTTTAATTAAATATATTGCTTTATAGATTATAATAATCTTACCCCATTCTATGCACTGCTAAGCTAAGGTTGCAAAGCCAATCTAGTATCCTTTCCTTTGCTAAAGCAAAAGAGCTAGAAAAGGTAAAATAGTGGTCTACTCGCCTTTCATATAATAAAAGAGGGATATAATAATATAATTAAAAACAAAAATAAACAAACATATAAAAGTATATAAAAAAACGAGTATAGTTAAGTGGTATAACTTCTACCTTCCAAGTAGATATCATCGGTTCGAATCTGATTACTCGTAAATAAACACAATAATTTATAGTGTTTATAGTATTGAGTAATGTTAATTTTTAGTATCTTATTTTTAATTGTGCTTATGGCCATACCTTCTCTTAAAATAAAATATCCACCAATTTTATTTCAGAGAATTTCTTCTATAATTTTAATTTATGCCGGAGCATTTTCATTAAATGCTTTATATATTCAGTCAATTGGATCAGGTATAGGTATTTATAGTGGTTTATTCCATGTAACCTTTATATCTCAATTATTAGAGATATTTATATACATAATAGGGGCAGCAATATTAATAGCTAGACCTTTACCTATTTATGTTTTTTATCAAAATCTTTCAATACCAGCAGAAAATAGTTATAAAAATTCAATAGAATATTGTTTACTAATAATGTTTAGTATAATAGGAGCTAGTTTATTAATATCTTCTTCAAATTTAATCTCTATGTATTTAAGTATAGAATTACAATCATTTGCAGTATATATTTTATCAACTATATATACAAATTCTATATTTGCTACTAGTGCAGGATTAAAATATTTCTTATTAGGAAGTTTAGCATCTTGTTTTATTTTATTAGGTTCAGGATTAATTTATACTTTTACTGGTTTAATTAATTTAGAATCTATCTATAATTTAATATCAGTAACAGTGCCTCTAAGTAGTAATATTACTCAAGCTATAGCATTAGGATTTATCTTTATATTTGCTGGATTTTTATTAAAAGTAGCTGCAGCACCATTCCATAATTGGGCTCCAGATGTCTATGATGATAGTCCAACAATTGTAACAATATGGTTAACTATTATGCCTAAAATTTCTATTTTAATTATAATTTTAGAAATCTTTACTCAAATTACAACAGTAAGTCCAATTTTAGAAAGTTTAGATACAATAGGATTTAATCCTATTTCTTCTTTATTCTTAATTAGTTCTTTATTTTCTTTAATAATTGGTACAGTAGTAGGAATAACTCAAATAAAAATAAAAAGATTATTAGCTTATAGTACAATCTCACATATAGGATTTATCTTATTAGCTTTAGCTATAAATAGTAAACAATCTATTGATTCATTTATTTTCTATATTATCCAATATACTTTAACTAATTTAGATACATTTTTAATATTATTAGCTATAGGTTATATAATATATAGTAAAAATATAATTAATAAAGGTTCAGAAAAAGATATTAAATATATTTCTGAATTAAAAGGTTTATTCTTCTCTAATCCTATTTTATCTATTAGTTTAACTATTTGCTTATTATCTATGGCTGGTACTCCTCCTTTATTAGGATTCTTCTCTAAACAGTTTGTATTATTTTCTGCTATTGAAAGTGGATATTATTTTATGGCTATATCTGGTATATTAGTCAGTATAGTTAGTGCTTCCTATTATTTAAGAATAATTAGAATATTACATACTGAAATTGAATTAAATAAATCATTAAATGATGAAACAAATACAACAGTAAGTATTAACAATATTCATAGTTTATTAATATCAAGTTTAACTTTATTAATATTATTCTTTGTTTTAAACCCATCTATCTTATTAAAAAGTACACAATTACTCTCTTTATCAATACATTCGAACTAATGAATTCTTTATTAATGTTATTTATATTTGTTCCGATTTTAGCTGTTTTATTATTAGCTTTAAATTTATTATTAGCTGCTCATAAACCTGATGAAGCTAAATTATCGGTATATGAATGTGGATTTATTCCTATATATGGACAAACTAGATCTACATTCCAAATTCATTTCTTCAAAGTTGCATTATTATTCTTAATTTTTGATTTAGAGGTGCTATTACTATATCCTTTAGCAGTTACATTGTACCAAGTGAGCGTTTTCGGTTTCTCTGTTGCACTTATATTCTTCATCGTATTAACTATCGGATTTATACTTGAAATAGGATCGGGTGCAATATCTATGAAAAATTCAGATATTAATAATATTTCTAATCCCCAGGCCTAGCTCCGCAGGCCATCTAAATTATAATTATTAAAAAAATAAGAGAGTACTGACGATAAAACAAAACAACAAAAGGCTACTTTCAGTACTTCAGCTGTATATTCCAAATAAAACTTAAAGGGTATTACAACAAACTCTTATTGGGAAACAATTCATGAAAAAGATAGAGGGTAAGAAACAAACAATCCTCATATAATAGCTAGAAGACATATAACTAAAGGAAGTCTTACAGATGCTAAAAGAATAAATTTGGTGCAATCTCAACTAGGACACATGATAAATCAGGAAGAATTAGATAAACTAAGCTCTATCAAACCTGTATCAATTTTATTTGATGATCTGGGAGTTCAAACTAAAACCCATGAACAAATAATTAGTAGAAGGGAGTACTCTAGAGGAGTAGTAGAGTAGCAAAAATTTAAGTCAATTTGAAAAGAATTTAACTTTAATTGTCCTGTCTATAGCTTCTTTAATTTTAAAATCATATAATAAAATAAATTTAAGATAAAGATAAAAAATAAATAAATAAATACTAAATAAAAAAGAAATTCTCAAATTCTGTTTCTAATCCAGTGTTCCTCTTTAAACAGTTATAAAATAAAATATAAAACATCTAATTGTAAAATATTTTACTACCTACCGATTAAAAGCTAATTTCACTTTTGAGTTAAGTTAGTTATTTGATCTTAAAATTTCATAATTGTAGACACATAAATCTTTATGAGATTCGAACTCATACATTCAAATTGAACAGTACACTATTTAATAATATAGAATTTGTTTAAATAATTAGTAGTAGTGCGTATAATGCGAAAGTTAGAAGCAAACTAAATGAATACATTGGAGGAACTAGTACAAGCATAGCAGGAGTTTATATTTGGACAAATATTAAAACGGGGGTGGGCGGAGCCCATAACAAAGTGTTGGAAGTTCCTAAAAAGGAAAGGGTAGAACAATAGTAGATAATTATATTTTACCTGATGGTCCTGTTAATCCTTATTGGTTAGTAGGATTTTTAATTATTAGATACAAATAAATTATTTAAAAAGAGATATATTTGACTCTAAAACATTTTAAATGTTTTGTAAGAATATTATTTATAAAAGGTTTTCAACAATTATCTATAAAAGTAGTATTTAGTTTTATAACTAACATCTCGAAAGACTTAGACACTATAGATAACGCATTAAACGGATGACTAGTTTACTTTTTGTAACGGAGCAGGTTTCTAATAATTCATTAGCACTTTCCTTAGCCATTACCGTTACTGTTGTGGGTATGACAATTTATCTAATAAAGAGTATACCTAATATGGAGGGAGTTAATTTGGAAAGACAAATAGATTCTACAAGAGTTCAAGAAGGTCTGCCTACAGACGTTACAATAACTCCTGAAGATTTTAGAGCTCACCCTGAATTAGCAGAAATCTTCGATGTTTCAGATACTGAAACTAATCTAGATGTAATTCTTGAAAGCCAAGAACATTTAGAAATGTTAGAAGCTCAATCTGCAGATATAAGCTATAATAACGTAATGGCTGTACTTGATGCAATTGAAGCTTTTATATCTTTTTTTTTTTAAAAACATTTATTGTTTATTTTTTATTCTGTAATTTTTAATAGAGTTATTTTTTTACCCCATCCTGCGGAGGTATATCCCTGGTGCGTAGCTAGGGTTACTCTTTATATTAAAATCTTTTTTTCTTTTATAATCTCTTTAAAGATACTCCTTAATATCTCAATTTATAAATAGAAATTTCTATTTATTGTAATTATTATATTACTATATTAATTTTTTATAATAATTATAGAGATAGCTTTAATTCTACCTATGTCTCTTAGCCGTGCTTTATAATTTAGCAGGATGATATAAGCCTAGAACAGAGCAATCAAATAATTAAATAGAATGCCACAATTAATTCCATTTTATTTTTTAAATCAATTATCATTTTCATTCTTAACTTTATTAGTTTTAATTTATGTGTTTTCTAAATACATTTTACCTTTATTTACTTTTCAACAAGTTATAAGAATGTATATAACAAAATTAAGTAAAAAAGCTTAATTAATTTTATTTAAATAAAATATTCTTTTTCCCCTTGTTTATTAAGATTTAAATTTGTAACTATGGACATTGAAACTATTAGTTATTACAGTAAATTAATTCCACATTTACTATGTGCTTAAGGCCTTGGTGCTCCAGCAGGGGAGTGGGTAAAGTCTAATATATTATTTATTATTAATATATTTTATTAGTAACATCTGTTACATTTATAACCATTACAGCGATATCTTTTAAAATTTTACTTTTAAATGCAATATCTATCCATTTAATTATATTAAATAATTCATTAACTGATATAGGATCATTAACATTATAATTAAAGATATAAGGATCTGATAATAAAACATTAGGTAAATTAGTTTTATGATCAACTTCTACAAATAAAATTAAAAATTAAATTCTTTAGTGCAGGGAAACATTGATGTATTTGAGTAAATATGATCTAATAATTGTAGAGCACCTTCTAACATGTATTTATAATCATTTATAAGTCTACTACACTTTTTAGATAATAAATAATTATTATTTGTATAACATTCCACATTTATAATATGAGTGGGCGGAGCCCAAGATAATTGATTATAAACAAGAATGTAATTTATTTAAATATTTTTTAATACAAAATAATATAAAATTTAAGAGTATGAATACTATAATAACTTTATTAATTTTGTTTAACATTTGTTTTATAAAAATCCTTAAGGACATTGAATAATATGAGTAATAAGTAGGAGCGAGGATAAAATTATTTATTTTCTATTTCATTATAATTATATGGTTTAGTATTTTCAAATATATCATCTATATAGATAGCAGCTCTTTTGTTTGATGTAACTTTCAGTGTATAAGCTACTTCGTTAATAGTGATATCTCCTTCTAATACTTTTTTAAACCATTTAGATTGGTTAAATTCTTTAGAAGAATCTTTAAACAAAAGTTGTTGAAGATCATGAACATGGATATCATTTAATAAATCTTTATTTAAACCTTTAACTTTAATTATTTCTTGATCATCAGTAGTAATTAATCCATAAACTTTAGGTGCTAAGAATACTGCTCTTTTTATAGTGTATTCTAATTTAAATTGACCTAATTCTTTACCAACCATGAACGAAGGTAAAGGTTTATCAGTTACAATATTATCAGTATCTGAATAAAAGACTCTAAATAAAGGATTATTTTTAAAAGCTGACATCCACATTCTAGCTCCTCCTGTAATAGCTGATGCAATTGCAATATTTACATCTAAACCGTGAAACATATCTTCATCTTCATTATAATTATAATGAATCAAAGAATTTCTAACCGTTAAAATATGACTATCAATTTGAATAAAATCTTTAATAGTTTCACCATATATATCTAACAAATCTTTGAAAATAGCATTTTCAGTTTCACTAGAAGTATCAAACATTTCAATAATTGTAGATTCAAGTTTCATACCGAATTTACCATATAAAGAATTCATTAGAAGTTTAGCAATTAAATTCATTGGATGACCTTTTTCAAAATGCATTCTTAAATTATACATTTTATCTACATATTCTTTAAAAATGTAACCTTTTTCGAATTCGTAACCTTTAAGTATATCAAAAGTATAACCATATTTCATGGCATTATCCATTTCTGCGGAATAAATCCAACCTTGCCAACTACCTAATCCTGCAATTGTTCTTACCCCATCTTTTGTTTTAATTCTTCTTTGAAGAATAGGATGTAATAAGAACTCTGGACTAGTAATTTTACAATAGAAGAAACCAAAAGCATCTGGTTCTACATTTCTAATGTCACCTTCAAATGCAATAGGTCTTCCTATAGGCATAGCTGTATTAGCCATAATAAACGGATACAGACTATTAACATCGTAAGAATATAATAATTGAACTAATTTACTAAATATACTTTCAGTTTTATTATGTGGAATGTATACATCCACTGCACCACCTGTGTATGATTGTCTAATATCTTTTTCAATATTACCTAATAATTGAAATATTTTATTATTGGGCATAAATTGAGATTTATAAATTCTCATTGCAAGTGCAGGTAATGTAAGAGAAATATCTATATTAATATTAAATTCTTTGAATATTAATTCATTAAATTTAACTAGTATTTCATATAAACATTTACAATCTAGTTTACAATATTTGATTGCTTCATCTCTGAAATTCCAAGTTATATTAAAATATTCTTTAATGAATGCTTCATATTCATTGAAAGAGATTCCTGTCCAATAATCTATTTTAGGTAATACTCCTTTATAAAAAATATCAGTTAACATGAATGGGAATTTACCTTTACCTACACTTATATCAAATGCTTCACATAATTTTCTTAATGACAATGGAAGTAATAAGTAAGAATCTTTGAAGATTATAGTTTTATTTTTATATCCTTCTACATTTAAATTAATTTTAATAGACATTAATTTACCATTGAATAGTAAAGGTTTAACTTTACCATATTTTAGTAAATGTTTTAATATAAAAATTCCATCAAACCCCGAAAGATTGTGTGCATATACAGTTAATATATTACTATTATTATTAAAGAAATCCAATAATTGATTAATAAATGAATTAAATAAAGATTTTTGATCTAAAGATTTATTAGCATATGAAGTTATATAATCAATACCATTGTAAGCACAGATTAAATATGGGGTAATTTTAGATTGTTTTGTGATAGTTTCGATATCCATAGTGATAAAATTTGAATTTATGATTTTATCTGTACACAGTTTAGTGAATGGTTTAGCATTAAGCAGTTTTTTTCTTAATACTCTTTCACCACCCATAAAAAATATAATTGATTTACCAATTTCTCTTTTGAATACCTCATCAGAGATTTTAGTATCAACCCATGATAGATTGATAGGACCTTGAATAGTAACTTTATTAGTTATTTCATCACTAGAAATATCAATAATATATGATATTTTACCTGAATCAACAATATATCTGTGTAGATTTTCACCACTAGTTTGAATAAAATTATCTAATAATATTTGTCCATAATGAATCGGATTCATACTAATAGGTAATTTCATATTATTAAAAATATGATTTGTTATTGATTTATCACTTAAATCTTGAAGTAACATTCTATTATCAGATGCTAGACCAGTTTTAATGAAATAAGTAAATGTAATTTTAGATATTGGATGTGTAGTATATGAATCATTTAAGATACCTAATCTTGAGACTAAGTATTCAATAAATAATTCTTTATCAGAAAAGTTTACTCTTCTTAGTTCACCTAAGGTTCTATATCCTAATCCTGAATCATTAAATTCTACTTTACACATTAACATTAAATGTTTATTATCTTTTACACTAGTAAAGATATCATTCCAGAAATTTGTAATATATGAATCTAATACTTCTTTTGTAAGTAATAAATTATTTATTGAATAAGTTTCAATAGAGTAAGTTTTGATATTAATCATTGTTTTGTTTATATTTAAAAGTTAGCTCGATTTGACTTTCATCTTCTTTATCTGTGAGACTGCTTGCTCCTTAAAATACTTAATTTTGTAAATGTATTCCACTTGTATGAGAACCACCCGATTAGTAATAGTTTTGTTTAATCAGAATTTCGTTACTAAGTTATTTTTATAATAAAAGAGAAGTAAAAAAGAAATAATTTACTTATAAAATTAATTAAATAATAATAAATAATAAAAATTCTTTAATTAAAATTCTTACATATTAATAAAACATTATGTAAAAATTCCTTATAAATTAAATAAAATAATTTATAAAATAGTTTAAGAAAATTCCATTCCCCTTAACTAAATTTCAAATCTAGATGATCTCGAATCACTATTGCTTTAATGTCCGGGTTAGAGCAATATAAGTTAAGGAATAAGGTAATAAACAAAATAAATATAAAAAAAAAACAATGATTCAATTACTAATATTAATACCTGTGTTAGGTTCTTTATTTTTACTACCTATAAAAGAAATTTCAATCAATAGTAAAAATCAAATAAGAAATATAGCATTAGTTACTTCTTTAATTAATTTCTTTGTTTCTATAATTTTATGGATAAATTTTGATTCAAGTACAAATCAAATACAATTTGTATATGAATATAATCAATTAAGTTTTTGTCATTTTAATTTAGGAATCGATGGTATTTCTTTATATTATGTACTATTAACAACATTTTTAACACCTATAGCTTTATTATCTAATTATAAAAATATAACAGAAAATGTTAAAACATTTGTAATTTCTTTCTTAATATTAGAAAGTTTACAAATTTGTTTATTTACTGTATTAGATTTATTTTTATTTTATATTTTCTTCGAAAGTATCTTACCAATATTATTTGTAATAATTATAGTATACGGTTCAGGTCAAGCTAGAATAAGATCAGCTTATTTATTCTTTTTATATACTTTTGCAGGATCTTTATTTATGTTATTAGCTATACTACAAATATATAGTTATATAGGATCAACAGATTTCCAATTAATATCTTTATATGAAATTAGTTTAGAAAATCAAAAAATATTATTTTTAGCATTTTTATTAGCATTTGCAATAAAAACACCTTTATGGCCATTTACAGGTTGGTTATATAGAGCTCATGCTGATAGTCCATTAGCTGGTTCTATTTTATTAGCTGGAACTGTTTTAAAATTTGCTACTTATGGTTATATTAGAGTTTTATTAAATATTTTACCTGATGCATGTAATTATTTTGGTCCTTTATTACAAACTATTGCCATTGTAACTTTAATTTATGCTTCTTTAGCTACAATAATTCAAGGTGATACTAAAGTTTTAATTGCTTATTCAAGTATTGCTCATATGGCTGTTGTAATATTAGGATTATTTTCTAATAATATTCAAGGTATTGAAGGAGCTATATTATTATCTTTAGCTCATGGTTTTGTTTCTCCTGCTCTATTTATTTGTGTTGGTGGAGTAATTTATGATAGAACTGGAACAAGAATAATTAGTTATATTAGAGGATTAGTAACCTTTATGCCAATTTTCACTATATTATTCTTTATTTTTACTTTATGTAATGCAGGAATACCTTTTTCACTAAATTTTTTAGGAGAATTCATGTCATTAGCTGGAATGTTCCAAAGAAACCCAGTCGTTGCTATTATAGGTGCTACAGGAATTTTCTTTTCAGCATGTTATTCAATTTATTTATATAATAGAATCTCATATGGAGCTTATTCTCCACATTTAAAACCATTAAAAGATCTAAACAGAAGAGAGTTTATCTTATTGATAACTTTACTAGTTCCAACTATAATCTTAGGAATTTTTCCTAATATAATCTTAGAATCACTACATGTATCAGTATCTACATTATTATTCTAATTTAAATATAATTTTAATTATTATTTATCCCCCATCTTATTTCTTATTTCTTATTTCTTATTTCTTATTTCTTATTTCTTATTTCTTATTTCTTATTTCTTATTTCTTATTTCTTATTTTAGCCTGCCTGCCCTCTACACACCTATGCTGCTAAAGCACGCAAGGGTTGGAAGCGAAGCTATAATAAAGTGCTTTCTATTTTTATCTAATTATAAATTAAATCACATAAAAGTAATATTAGATAATAATATATTTAATAAAAGTATCTAATAAATAATGGTAGATGACAAACTGGTTCGTCGCTCCCTTTGGGTGGGAGACATATAGCGTGTTCGAGTCGCGCCTACCATAAAATTAATATAAATTAATTAAAATAAGGTTTCATGGCAGAGTGGTTAATGCGGGGTACTGTTAATACTTTTTTCAGAGGTTCAATTCCTCTTGAGACCTTTTAATATAAAATATAAAAAAAATATAATTAAAAGAGATAAATAATTATATAAGCGAACATGTTGAAATTGGTAAACAATCTCCTCTTAAGCAGGAGTGGAAGTAATTCCTTAAGAGTTCAAGTCTCTTTGTTCGTAATTTATTTCAAAAATAGTGTTCCGCCAAGCGATATAGTGTAAAGGTAGCACAGCAGTCTCATTATCTGCTAGAACGGGTTCAATTCCTAATGTCGCTCTATCTTTTTTATTAAAAAAAAACTTTATAAAAATTTTAAGGTCTTTTAGTATAATGGCCGTACGACTACCCTTCACGTAGTTAGTGTCAGTTCGAATCTGATAAAGACTAATATTAATTAATTATAAATTTTATATAAAAATAATTAATAATCTATTGTTTATCTTTACCTTGTGCCTAATTTTTCTAGGCCTTAGCAAGGCAAGCAAAGTATTAAAAATAAATATAAAAAGGAATAGTTTACATTGGTAAGTTAAGACGATTGCTAATTGTTCGGGGAGACCCTTAGGTGTTCGACTCACCTCTATTCCGGCAATATAAAAAGGGTGATTAAGTTATTATACTTTTCCCTGCGGCCGGAGGCTTCCGCTCTCTAGCTTAGGTTGAAAGTAAATTTTAAACAATTCCTAATTTATATTGGAGCTGTGACTTATTAAATTTTATAATTTATTAGAAGTAAGCACAAATTTTTAAATTTAAAACACAAGTATAAAAACTTAAATATATATTTTATATATAAATTAATCAATGATTAAGTGTGATAATCTTAATTATTTAATAATTAATTTTTATTCTCTAAAAAATATATAAAAAAAAAATAAAAATATTTACACAATGTAATTTTAATTAATTAAAAAAAAAATTAATTAAATAACGAGCTAAAAGGTGAAAGAGTATAATGTAAAATGCATTGGCTTTTTTCTACGAATGCTAAAGAAATAGGTACTTTATACCTAATTTTTGCTGCATTTGCTGGTATGATTGGTACTGCTTTTTCAGTTTTAATTAGATTAGAATTATCAGCACCGGGTGTGCAATTTTTACAAGGAGATCATCAATTATTTAATGTAATCATTACAGCTCATGCTTTCTTAATGATCTTCTTTATGGTTATGCCTGCTTTAGTAGGTGGATTCGGTAATTATTTTTTACCAATTCATTTAGGAGCTCCAGATATGGCTTTCCCAAGATTAAATAATATATCTTTTTGGTTATTACCACCATCATTAATCTTATTATTATTAAGTGCTTTAGTAGAAAATGGAGCAGGTACTGGATGGACAGTTTATCCTCCATTAGCAAGTATTGTTTCTCATTCAGGTGCTTCAGTAGATTTAGCTATTTTTAGTTTACACTTAGCTGGAATATCTTCATTATTAGGTGCTATAAATTTCATTACTACAGCATTAAATATGAGAGCAAATGGTATGAGTTTACATAAAGTATCTTTATTTGTATGGTCAATTTTTATTACAGCAGTATTATTATTATTATCATTACCTGTATTAGCAGGAGCTATAACAATGTTATTAACTGATAGAAACTTTAATACTAGCTTCTATGATCCAGCTGGAGGAGGTGATCCAATATTATATCAACATTTATTCTTAACACCAATTATTACTTATAAGGTCTATATGAATAAAAAACTATTTTGTACTTTAGTAAATAATACAAATGAAACTTTTGATTTTACTTTGTTTAAATTAAAATATAATGAATATTTTAATAAGTCAAGAACATTACCAGAAAATGATTTTCTTACTTGGTTTATTGGATTTTCTGAAGGAGAAGGTTCATTCATTATTAATAATAGAAATGATTTATCTTTTGTAATAACTCAATCTACAAATGATGAAAGTATTCTTCAATTAATTTATAATAATTTAGGTTTTGGTAGAGTAATCAAACAAGGTAAAAGAACTTCAAGATATATTGTTGAAGATAAAAAAGGATTAGAATTAATTAATTCTTTATTTAATGGTAATATAGTTCTTCCAAGTAAACAACAAAGTTTTAATGAATTTCTACAATTATATAATAAAAAAGTTATTAAAGGTAAAATTATATTAGATCAAATTAAACCTATAAAATCTAATATTTTACCCGATTTATCTAATAGTTGGTTAACTGGTTTTACTGATGCAGAAGGTTGTTTTACTGTATCATTTTTATCTGATTCAAATGCTTTTAGATTAAGATTTTTAGTTACTCAAAAAGGAGATATTAATGTACCTATTTTAAGTTATTTAATTTTATTATTTAAAACTGGTTTTATTGAAGCTCATTCAAAAAAATCAAATTATTCATATATCATTAATGGTGAAAAAGCATGTTATAATTTATATGATTATTTTGATAAATATCCTCTTAAAACTAAAAAGTTAACAAGTTATAATCTTTGGAAAGAAATTTATAAATGTATTTCAAATAAAGATCATCTTAATCTTGAATTAAGAATTAAATTAATTGAAATGGCTGCTAAAGTAAATAGTAAATTCAAGTAGACTTAAAAGTACATAAAATTATAGGAATAAAGGGTATGGTTTGACGCAAGTCATGAAGTTGTTAAGGCAAATGTTGGGCTAGCTATGCTAGTCAGACTGAAGGTAGAGGGTAATTTTTATAAATTGGAGGGGATTAATTAAATTAATATTTTTAAATAATAAACATATAAAATAAATTAATATTTATATATTATAAAAATATAAAAGAAGTAATTAGTTTTATAACTAACATCTCATTAAGACTTAGACACTATAAATTATCAATTGGATTTAAAAATGATTACCAGCTTATTATTTTTATCTTTAAGTATTTTGCCCTTATTTGCAATTGGAACAGAAACTGTGGTTACATTAACTGATGCTGAATTACAGGAATTACTTCAATTTGTATTTAATCAATTAAACGGCTCTACTTTAATTTCTATTACTCTTCTAGAAAGTTTAGGATTAAATACTGCTTCCGTTATATCTTTATTACAAAATATAGGTTATACTATATTATGGTAAATATTTAGTATATTTCTTTTTTTAGAATTTATTAAATAGAAAATTATTATTTTTATCCCCTCCCCTTAATAATAGAGGATAGCATCATTATATTATAAATAAAGAGTTATACCAAATTAAAGACCTGAAACAATAAACATTATTATGAATAATGTACCATTACTCTAGTCCTGATTATAATTATCTAATAATAACTTTTAGAAGGAAATTAGATAAAATCAGTCAATCCTTACCGGGATTGAGAACAAATAATTGTTTGGCGACACTAATGAAAACGGTTAAAGCTACCTAAAGTCAGACCGTCGGTTATCTAAATAATCGCTACAGACTGGGTCATTAGTGGGTACCTGAAATGGTGCTTGATGTACAGTCGATTCCTTCCTTGTTTGATGTCCGTGGCCTGCACGATTTTATCATAGCTAGGCCAAACAAGCACAAGGTCATCAATGAAACCAAAGTTAAACTTAGTGTTATAGCTAAGGAGGACACTGCGGTAGAGATGATACATGTATAATAAATAGGGTGAAATAATTTATTATATGAAGGAATGGGTTCTTCGGACATCCTGAAGTTTATATTTTAATTTTACCTGCTTTTGGTATAGTTAGTCAAGTAGTATCTACATTTTCAGGTAAACCTATTTTTGGTTATTTAGGAATGGTATATGCTATGTTATCTATTGGTATATTAGGATGTTTAGTATGGAGTCACCATATGTTTGCTGTAGGATTAGATGTTGATACTAGAGCTTACTTTACTGCAGCTACAATGGTAATTGCTGTACCAACTGGAATTAAAATCTTCTCATGGTTAGCAACCTTATATGGAGGAAGCTTAAGATTTACAACACCTTTAATCTTTACATTAGGTTTCTTAGCTCTATTTACTATAGGTGGTTTAACAGGAGTAGTATTATCTAATGCTTCATTAGATATAGCATTACACGATAGAATCAAAAAAGATCCCGATTACGTTCATAAATTCTGGGTAGGATTAATGGACGGTGATGGTAGTATTCAAGTAAATCATTGGAGATATAAAAATCTTCAGTATAGATTAGTTATTAAATTAAAATATTGTTCTGAAAATTTATCTATGTTAAATTTAATTGGTTATCATATTGGAGGTAGAGTAAGAATTATTGGAGATAATAAATTTGTTATTTGGGTTGTAGATAATAGAAAACAAATCCAAAAAATAATTAATATTTTTATAAAATATCCTCCTCTAACTACTAGATTAATAGCTCAATTAGCATATATGTTAGAATGTTTTGAACAGAACAATGTTGAATGGTATTTGAATGCAAGAAATAAAAAATATTTAAATACTAATGTTGAAATTCTAAATATTGATAATAGTTATTTTAATGAATGGTTATCTGGTTTTATAGAAGCAGAAGGTAGTTTCTCTATTAGAACAACTTCCAATAATCATTCATTTTCAATTGGACAAAATGATGATAAATATATATTAGATAAAATTAAAAATCATTTTAATATTACAAATCAAATTAGAAAAATAAACGATAGATTTTGGTATATTGAAGTTTATAAAAAATTAACCTTAATAAATATTATTAATCATTGTATTGAATATCCTTTACTTGGAGGAAAAATACTATCATTTACTAAATTTAAAGATCTTTTTAAATAAGTGTTGTGTTGTCTTACCACTATGACGAATTAATTAGTAATTTGTCGGTAATATAAATAATATTTTTTATATTGCTAACGGTGAAATCTTTTAAATAGAAAATTAATGCTTTTTCTACGCTACAAATTTAAAAGGCTATACCGTGGAAACCAAATTAAATTGTGTATAATAATTATAACTATTTAAAAGTAGGATCTGTAGAGACTATACGTGGTAGTCGAAAGTTAATTAAGTTTAACAATTAGATAAGATATAGTCCAATCCTCTTTGTGAAAAGAGAAAACTAATATTCACTTTAATATAGAATAATTTATTTAAAGTTAACGTGATTAACCTGATGGCTTAGGTTGCCTAGGCCAGTGAACAATAATTTAATAAATTAATTATTAGACACAAGGTTTATAGACTTATTATGTAGTAGCTCACTTCCATTATGTATTATCTATGGGTGCTGTATTTGGTTTATTCTCAGGATTCTATTATTGGACTCCAAAAATTGTAGGTAAAACATATAATGAATTCTTAGGTAATGTTCACTTCTGGCTTTTATTCATTGGGGTTAAAGGAATAATTCAGATTTGGATTTACTATATTATATGTTTTATTGTGAGATTATTAAGCAAATCTATTTCTATTAATGAAATAGTAGATAGAGATTTAAAGGATATTGATTTAAATGATATTGATGATTTAACTTTAGTTAATATATTAAATATATTGCCTACACCTAAAGCACCTAATCCTAATAAAGGTAAAAATAAAATAATCTATGAAAAATTGAATAATATACAAGCAGAAGCTAAATTTATAGATCTTAAAGAATCTAAATTAAATATTTTATTATCTATTAAAGATAAAGGTGGGGTTTATATGTTTTTTAATCTAATCAATGGTAATTGTTATATAGGTAGTAGTGTAAAATTAGCTAGAAGATTTAGAATACATTTAAGTAGTGTAGGTTCAGTTAATTTACCTTTACCTCTAGCTATTAATAAATATGGTCCTAATAATTTTGTATTTTTAATTTTACAGTATTGTGAAAGAATAGAAGACGTTTGTTTAGGATTAGAACAACATTACCTTGATTTATATAAACCTAAGTATAATATATTAAAAGTAGCTGGTTCTTCTCAAGGCTTTAAACATTCTCCTGAAACTATAGCTAAATTCAAAATTAAGCATGCCGGGAAATTACATCCTAGATTTGGTCATAAAGTATCTAAACAACAAAAAATGTTAACTAGCATAGCCTTAAAAAATTATTTTGCTGAACATGGACATCATAATAAAGGAAAAATAGGTTCATTATCACCTCAATTTGGTTTAGGAGGTACAAAAATAATAATGAAAAGTGAAAATGGTGATTTACTTACATTTCCTTCTATTAATGCTACTAGAAAACAATTTAGAGTTAGATTTTCTACTATTTCTTTAAATGTAGATCAAAATAAACCTATTTTAATTAAAGGTGTAAAATGGTTTGTATTTTCTGAAATTGTTTAATTAATTTATCTAGCTTAATAAATTAGTAGTATATAATTTTAATTTATCCCGTAAAAGAGTAGTAGTAATACGTTACTATTTTAAAGAAACTTAGTTAACGAATCTGAAGAACTCGGCTTCCTAGGTAGCAGATCGAGTGGAAAGAGTTAACAATCTTTAGCCTTACGAATGGCCTTGCAAATTATAAATAGAGACCTGAAAGTCGACATCATGGGCTTTATTATAAATAGAGAGGTGCAGGCTTTAGAAGAAGCCTTTATGGAGGTAGACCCTCATGAATACAAAGTTTGACCACGGTTGTATTAAGTATAAATGTGGAAATTAAAATAAACTACTTACTTTGGGCTGGTAACCCACTTACCTTTAAAAAATAAATAAATAAAATATTTTATCCCCTTCCTAGCTATACGCTTTGCGCTTTGCAGGGCACCGTCACTATACTTTATTATAAAATAAGTAAAAATAAATTAACATCTTATCTTATTTAATTTGTATATCTAGGTTTCCCTTCAAGGTTTGAACAGATAAGAATTACGAGGGATCTAATGAAAGTATATTAGCCCCCTAATATTTGTATAAACCAATTATTTGTAAACAACATTCTATATGCTAGAAACTCCTAAAGCTTAGTCTACCAATGCGAAGCAATGTATTGGTAACAATGATGTAAGATGTAACAATGGACAATTAGCAGGAAACCAAATATTAAACTTGTAATTTAATAAAGTAGGATCCTCAGAGACTACACGAATGTGATTTTAGATATTTCTAAAATTAAGACATAGTCCAACCTTATTAGAAATATTAAGGATAAATTGTAACTTAACTTTCTTCCCTCAACACTTCTTAGGATTATCTGGAATGCCTAGAAGAATCCCTGATTATGCTGATGCTTATGCTGGATGGAATGCCGTATCTAGTTTAGGTTCATTAATTTCATTAGTTTCTGCTATCTTATTTGGTTATATTATTTATGACCTATTCGCTAATGGTAAAGAAGTTTCAAATAACCCTTGGGCTGTACCTTCATTCTTTACTTCATCTGTACTATTTAATGGTGATACACAAAATGTTCATACTTTAGAATGGTCATTAAAAAGTCCTATCCCATTCCACGCATTTAAAATGTTACCTGTACAATCTTAATTTTTAATTAATTAAAATCATTTTTAATAATGCTTAATTTATCCCCACCAATTCATAAGCAAGCATCCTGATGCTTTAGAAATTAGGAGGAAAGCAGGCACTCCTTTAATTTAGTTCAATTATCTTTAAATTTATTAATTATTTTAAAAAATATAACCATAAACTAAGCTACATAGTATTTTATACTAACATAAAAGAGTAGATTAATTAATAGATACTAAAAAAATAATTAAAAATTATATCTACAAATATTTAATATTTAAATATAATAAGGTATCAATTATATTAAACATCTGTTTTAAAAAAATAGTAAATCGAAAAATGTTTACGTTTAAATAGTATGGAGTATTAAATAACTAAGTAATTTAATAATAATACTTAGTCTTTGTATTAAATTGTAATCCTGCTCAAATACAAATATTAATATTTATCAAAGAGCGCCAGGAAAAAATAAAAATCTTAATGAATATAATAAACAATAAATCAAGTTTAGCACCTTTATTTGGAAATGTAATTAATTCTTTTTCCGAAAATTCAAATTCTGAAAATAAAAAAATATTCTCATATAATAATATCTTTAATAAAAGTATTTTATGGGTAAAAATTTATGATAATTATTTATATCTATTCTTAAATAAAAATAAAAATAATAAATTCAGTATATTAGAACCTAAAACAAAAGTAAATACTGAAGTAAATAATAATTTAGCAATCGCTAGTTCACCAGCTTTAGCAAATACGGCTGGAGCAAAAAATAATAAAGTAAAAATTATTAAAAATACTATAAAATTAATTAATACAAATATAAATAATAATAATAATCAAGAAGTAAAAAAAGAAATAAAAATAAATATAAATAAATATATTAAATCTATTTCTAAATATAATTCTGAAACAGTAAAATATCAAAATATTGTATATCAATTTAATAAAAATAATAAAGGAATACAAAATAGCAGTGTAGGAATAAATAAAAATGTATTTACTTTATTAGAATCTACATTTTTATCTCTGTCTTGTTTAATAAGTAAACCTATTATTGTTATTACTCCTAATAAAGTTGTTATTCAATTATTTTATTATTTAAATCAATTTTATTCTAATAATAAATTATTAAATAATAATGATAAATTACAATCTCTATGTTTAAATTTAAGTAAAATATATAAAAAACCAGTAGAATTAGAATTAGATAGATTACATTATCCTTATTATGATTGTAATATCTTATCTAATATGATTGGTTTAATTAGTAATATTGTTAAACTTAGATTTATTATTAAAAAATTATTTAGAATTGCTAAAATTAAAAAAAATAATAATTTTATTAATAAATATTCTATTATACCTTCTTACTTATCTGGTTTTAAAATCAGAGTAGCTGGTAGATTATTAACACAAAGAGTTATACCAAGAAAAACTGTTAAAACTATACAAAGAGGTACTTTAGCTAGAGGTAAAGCTCAATTTGTTGATAGTGCTAGATTTTCTAATAAAAATAAAAGAGGTTCATTTAGTATTACTGTAACTATAGGACATATCTTTTTTTAATTTAATATATAAAATTATATCCCCTCCACACCGCAGCGCGCTTAGCAACTGCTAATTTATAAAACAAAGGATTATAAAAGTGTAAAAGTTAGAAAATTTAATGAATTCTTTTTACTTATCTTAAAAGAGATTATTAAATTAACTCATAAGAGTGTAGTATCAATTGGTTAGTATGGCGATCTCCAAAATCATCGGTAGGTGTTCGAGTCACCTCGCTCTTGTAAAATAAGTAGTAAATTTACCCCTCCTTTCTATCATAGGAAGTATACAGATGATTAGGGCAGGAATACTATTTCCACCATAATGTATTAATTGATTCAACTACAACATTTAATTAATATTATAGAGAAGTTGGTGATTTAGTTAACAATAAACTAGAACATGGGTATGGTTACGAAGTTATTGAATATTATAAAGTTAAAATTTGGAATTTAGATAACATGAGAAACAGTAAAATCATAATTCATAATAAAAATAAAATTGAATTTTTAGGTTCTAGAAGTTACTCAACTAATTCTAAAGCTTTAACAAAAAAAAGTAATTTAGCAATTACACCTATCAAACTTGATAAAGGTAAATCATCTTTTGCTACTATGGATATTGAAACTATGAATATTAATGGGGTGCAAACTCCTGTAGCTATCTCATGTTGTAACTCCACTTCTTCTAAATTATTTGTAATTGATTATACTTTAATTAACGCTTTAAATAAGAAATAACCATCAAAACTACCTAAATTATGTGTAAAGATTACTAATTTATCTTTAATAGTTATATTATTTTCTACAATACTTTTTAAATAATTAAAATAGTGATTCCATAATTCTTTGGAAGCTAATTCATAATTACTTAATAATAAATTAGGATCTATTAAAAATATTTTATTTTCTAACACACCATTATTTACTCCACAACTACTAATAGCAATTACAACTTGACTTTTTACACTATCTAAATAAATTGTTTCTAAATCCATAGTAAAAATTGGTTTAATTTGTTGTTGTTTTAAAATACCTTTTTTATTATAAAGTGAAATAGGATTAATTAAACCTTTATACCATTTTCTAGTATTTAAAGTTGAATAATTTCTTTTACTTTCTAAATAGTTGGGGATTTTATTTAATTTTAATTTATTAGTTGTATAAGTTTGTTTAATTTTTAAATTTTGTTTATTATCAACATTCCAAACTAACATTATATATCTACTTATTGCTTCATTATGATAACCATATTGTAAATTATTATATTTATCTAATTCATGTGCTATTGTTGAATGATATTCTTCAAAGGTTGTATCATTATTAATTAAAATATTTGAATGTAAATTATGTTCTGTATCACTTACTAAAACTACACTTAAGATAATTATTTTTTGAAAGCCAAAGTTAAAGAAATCTTTATTATTCATTAAAGTTGTGTAAATACCTTTAAATAATTCTTCACCTTCTAATAAATTGTTGTTAGACATTGTGATTTTTAAACATCTCATATTTTTATCAGTATTAACTTCTAATATTTGTAATGAAGATGGGCCTCCGGCACCTTTGTTATAGAATATAATAAATTCTATTAAAGTAAATGAGATGAAATATAATAATATTATATAAAATAATATTAATTGTGTTACTTCGAATAATATTCCGATATTATTAAAGCCACTTATATTAGTAAAAAAGAATCCAATTAAGATTCCTACTAATAATTTATAATTTGATTTTAAGAATTGTGTCATTATTTTGTTTGTTTGTTTGATTATTTAATTATTTAATAAAAGATTCAATTTAAAAGAGTGTCCTAATAAATTGTTTTATTAAAATATTCCTCATGTAACGAATCGATTTTTAATCAATTATTATTAAATACCAATTATTTTTAATTTGATATAGAGGTGGAGCAATGTATTTAAGCAGAATCTTGAGGCCCAAGATTAGAATTTTATTTAGTTATAAGTTAATAAATGAGTAATATTTATAATTACTCTAACCTTACTCAAGGTATAAACTTTAACGTATTGTAACACCACGTGAAGTTTTGTAATATAGAAGACATAAAATAAAAACAAATAAAATTAATTAAAACTAGATACTAATGGGGTTAAAATACATAAAAACAATATATCAATCTCAAAATAAAGTATACCCTCCGTATTAATAACTAAATTTAACTTTGAAAAAGTTAGTTACTACATTCTTAAAATTGCCTAATTGTAGTTAACAAAGTTAGTTACTCGAATTTTATTAAATTATTATAATTATCTAATTCATTAGATATTTCATTATAATAATCTTCAAATAATGTATTGTTTTCAACTAATATATTAGAATGTAAATTATGTTCTTTATTGCTTTCTAAAACTGCACTTAGAATTATAATTTTTTTATTACCAAATTTTTTAAATTCCTCATTTAACATTAAAGTTTTAAAGATTTCTTCAAACAATTCTTTACCATCTAAAGTTTTAGGATTATTTAAAGTTATTGTTAAACATCTCAAACTTCTATCAAATTTTATTTCTAATATTTGTACTGAACCTTCAACTTTTAATAAATCTTTATTTATTAAAATATAAAATAATATATATAATAAACTTAAACCTGATATTATCCACCCTATATTTGTAAATATAAATATTTTAAACTCTATAGCTATCATAGTTAATATTGAACCTAGAAAAATACCTATAATTAAATTATAAGGACCAGTAGTGACTGATTTTATAAATTTTAACATTATTGTAAATTTTAAATCCTTAAGGACATTGAATATTTTGTTTTGTGTTATTTTACCTCTAACACATGCTAAAGCAAGAGGTTAATTATTTTTCCAAATTTAAAATCCGGTTAATTAAACAGTTTTCTAGACCTATATAAAAATACAATTAGTACCTTTACAATGTTTTTTCATATTTATTTAATAGCTAATTCAGTATTCCGTTTTAATTAATTCTAATATAGATTAAAAAAACATATTCAATAAATAACAAATCACCATCCTGTACAATCTTAAAAGAGATTATTAAATTAATGTAAGGGCTCTTAGCTTAATAGGTAGAGTACTCGATTGTCAATTGAGGAGGTCCCAGTTCGAATCTGGAAGGGCTCGTTTAAAATTTAACTAATTTAATATTTAAAAAAAATAAAATATTCAAATTTAATGAAGTGTAATATAAGTTATAATGTAATTATGCCCCTAAAGGCTTGCGGTGTAAAACCCTGCCTGTAGCTAGGGGTATTAGCATAAGGTGGGGATAAATTAATTAATTCTTTTATAATTTGTAATATTATTACAATAAATATTTTTACAATAAATATAATTACAAAATATCTCTAATTACAAAAAAGAAATCTTTAAAAGTATCGATGACAATATAGTAATAACATCAAAGTAATTTAAAGGGGTTATTAAGGATAACTAGCAAATTTATAAAAAAGGAGGTGTAAGCCAAAAGCCACAAAAATTCAATAAACTTCTAATAAATATTATTTATAATTATTATATAAGCTTGAATTAAAAAAATAATGTGGCGATCCTAAGGGAAACCTTTATATAAAAACTTCCTGAAGCAAATCATTCTAGTAAGGAAAGGAAAGGAAATCAACCGAGACTCCGAAAGTAATGGTGAGTGAAATCGGATTAGCCTAGTAAAAATTATAAATTGAAAATCTATCAATATTTAAGTCCCGCACCGGAAAATAAAGATAACTAAAAAAGGTGAAAGTCCTGTAGATTTATAATCAAACTAAAAAATAAGTACGATGAGAGAAAACTTGTCGGAATAAAGGGGAACCATCCTCTAAGGCTAAGTATTATAAATTTAGCAATAGCGAAAGTACTGTAAAGGAAAGTTTGAAAAGTATTGTATTATTAACATAGTGAAATAGATTTGAATTAGTAACCCTATAAGCAGTCGAAGTTTTAATAATAAAATGACGGCGTACCTTTTGCATAATGGGTCAGCAAGTTAATAGGAGTAGCAAGGTTTAAAGCCCTAGCGAAAGCGACTGGACTGACTAGCTTAATTAAATAAAACAAATTAAGAATTTATTTTTATAATTTATCGTAATAATTAGCATTGTAACAAAAGTTTTGTCTTTAATAAGCCTTTTATGAAAATAATAAGGATAGTTAAACACCTAGGCTAGCTTGACTAGTAAGGCTTTAGTAACATTGTGAAAGTGAAAATATTTTATAAAAATAAGTAAGATATTACCTTACAAAATAAGCTAATATTGCCTAGGAAATAGTGATGGATAAGTTACTTCTATTAGACCCGAAGCAAGGTGATCTTTCCAAGACCAGATTATAATGGATCGAACGGGTGAATGTTGCATAATTCTCCGAAGAGTTTTGGAAAGCGGTGAAATGCCAATCTGACCTTGTGCTAGCTGGTTTTCTACGAAACATATGTAAGTATGACATCTATACAAAATTTATGGAGGTACAGCACGGCAATTCCCAACAAATTATAGAATAAAATCTATGAGGCGTTTAGGTTGCGGGGACCTCGAAAATCTTACCAATGGAAGCGAATCTCGGAAGTACATAAATTGATGGTAGATATTCAGACTGCTCATGCTAAGTTGGGTAGTCAAGACGGAAACAGCCGAGAACACGAAATCAAGGTCCCAAATGATTATTAAGTGAAATTAAGGAAGTAACAAATTGAATGCAGCTGTAAAGTGAGCCTGGTAGTCGCTATCTTTTAATGACCGTTGTAACAACGTAGCAGCCCTTCAATAACTCTATTTAATTTATAAATGGAATGATGAATAAGATTGTAGCGCCGAAAATTTAACGGGTCTAAATAATCAACCGATATCGTGTTGATTAAGAATTTATTAATATTTATTCTTAATCTAGGTAGTAGAACATTCAGTAATACTGATGATAGAACAGTGTTTCATTGTTTTAAGGTAACTGAAGAGATAATGCTGACATGAGTAACGTAAAAAGAAGTTATAATACTTCTCGCCGAATACGAAAGGGTTATGAGAAAAGGTTGAACCGTCTCATGTTAATGCGGCCTCTAAGGTCCAAAACCAAAGTTTTGGCTGATGAGTAATTTACTGAAAGTCCAAATCAATATTTATTTTATATTTTTTATTATTTAAATAGCCACTATGCTATATTTTAGCGTAGGGAGGACCAGGAAAAAAATGTATTACTTATTTTTAATTATTATTAAACTTTAATATTTAATTAATATAAGTTTTTCTACCGTACCCTAAACCGACACAGGTTCGTAAGTAGAGAATACTAAGGCGAAGAGCTAAAAGTTGTTAAGGAACTCGGCAAGTTCTCCTCATAAGTTTGACGATAAGAGGAACCACTTAAATAAAAAAATTATGGTGGTGTCACAAAATCGGAGGCCCCGACTGTTTACTAAAAACACAATTCAGAGCAATGATGAAAATCATAGTATTCTGGATGAAATTTGCCCGATGCCATTAACATAAAAGAGGTAATGGGAAACTGTTACTAATTGAAAGTCTGGTTAATAGCGGTCTTAACTATGAGGATCCTAAGGTAGCAAAATCAGTTGGCCATTAAATGTGGTCTGGTATCAATAGTGTAACGATGGTCTCACTGTCTCTACAACTTGCTCAGTGAAATTGAATTATCCGTGCAGATGCGGATTGCCTCCAGGTGGACGGGAAGACCCTATGCAGCTTTACTGTAGTTAGTTATCATATAGATCTACAACAACCTTTAGTTATAGAAAATAGGAATGTCGATAGAAAGTCATTAGGCTTGGAAGCCTTAAAACAGGGTTGGGTCTATGTTTACCTTATAATTTATAATTAAAGGGATAGTTGACTAATTGGCAGTTTGACTGGGGCGGTCGTCTTTAATAAAGTAGCAAAGTACATCCAAATATTTATATTTTATTTCAATAATAAATATTATTAATTTAATTCTAATATAATAATATCCAGACAGAAAATAATTTATTAAACAAATTTTTAATATATAAAATAATTATTTAATTTCAAAAGGTATAGCTAGAAATTGAATGGAGATCAATTAACCAGTGAACGGTTATGCAGAGTGTAAAGGCGGAAAGCATGCCTAACTGAAAGACCTAGAAGTCGCACAGATACGTAAGTAGGGCTTAGTGACCCTTCGCTATATTATGGAATAGACGGAGATCAATCGATAAAAGTTACGCTAGGGATAACAGGCTGATAGCCGGCGAGAGTACACATTGTCCCGGCTGTTTGGCACCTCGATGTCGACTCATCCTATCCTCCTGGGGAAGAAGCTGGGAAGGGTTCGGCTGTTCGCCGATTAAAAGGGTACGCGAGTTGGGTTTAATACGACGTGAGTCAGTATGGTCCCTATCTTCTGGAGGGACAAATAGTAAAAGGAGGCAGACCTTCTAGTACGAAAGGATCAATAGGCTGTGTTTCTCTAGTGTACCAATTGTTGAAGTTTTTTATTTAATTTTTTAAAATTTAAGTTTTATTTTTAATTAAAAATTATTTAAAGATTCTTTAATTAGATAAAAATCAGTAAGCATAGTTGGGTAGCCACAAACATAATAGATAAGCGCTGAATGTATATAAAGCAAGAATCTAACCTCTGGATACTATCGATAGTTTGCCTAGGTCTCTTTTGTTATTAATAATAGGCCTTAGGTACACTCCTCCTTTTTTTTTCTATTTTGATCACTCCTTTGGCATCTTCTTTAAGATGGTGTTAAAACGCTTCCTTGCGTCTGCAAAGCCGCAGAGGGAATGACTCCTTTATTCTTTTTTATAAAATATAGAGGAGTGGAGGTTGGCTTGCTTATACCTATTTATAGGTTAGGCACCTTCGAAAAGTGGAGCTATTTTTTTAGTCGCCTTGCAATAGTTAGGACTAGGTAAGGTAACTGAAGAAAAAACTGTTTATAAGAAATAGATTATTTCTAAATAGGATGCAAATGAATATACTGTGAAGTATTTAGTTTAGCATTACTAATTTATCAAGTAGACTTGATGTTAATAATTGTTAAAATTTTACACAATATCCACCCTTATTTATAACTCTAAAATCTCTAACCTTTATTTATAATGGGGTGGGCGGAGCCCAGAGGATTGGATTAAATATTTTTTATACTAAATTTTAATTTTTAAAAATAAATAAAATAAATTCTTAATTTATATATGAAATATTTTTATATTATATTATTGGTATTGATAATTTATTATTTTATATTAAATATTTATAATATTAAATGTCTTTTTTAAATTTCTTTATAAAGGCCTACCTTATATTATAATTAATTATAATAATTAATAGAGTTAAGAGGGAATTGAACCCTAACTTGATAGACTTTGCAGGTCTACTACAGAACCATCTGTAAACTTAACTCTTTTTATTTTTGTTTCTTAAACTTCATTCTTTTATTAAATAGTAAGTAATTGATAGAATAATCTTTATATTTATATTTAAAAAAAAAATATCTTAAAAGAAGCGATTAGTAATAAAAATTATTTTATTATTATAGGGGAAAATTAAACCCAATTATTTTATATTTAATTTATTCAATATAAATTTATAAATTTATAGTCTGAATAATCATTTTATAAATAAAATAAGTAATATTTTTCTTGCCACACCTTATACTACTAATTTATAATGCAGGTGCTCCTTGCATAAGCATAGGGAAACAATAGTTAGGGTGAAGCTTCTTTTTAATTAATGTTGAAAAATCTAAGGCTAAAGTATAGTAGGCCTAAAAATACAAAACAGTAACTCTTGTATTCTACAAAAAAATAAATAAAGCCTATAATTTAACGGTAGAATAATTTCTTGATGAGGAATCTGTAGAAGTTCAAATCTTCTTGGGCTTATAATAATTTAATAATTTAAATATAAATAAAATTAATTAATATATAGTTATAGTGTCTTACAAAATAATAATAAAATAAAATATATTATTATTAAATATAATATATTGACATATAAGTTAAATTATTTATTAACTTAATAAAAAAAATATTAATTTTTATCTCAATTTTCATTAATTAAAATTTAATATATAAAAAAAATTATTGATAAATTTAATGTTCTTTACTTTATCTGTCTATAAATAAAGGGCAAACTAAAAAGAAATTATTCATTATTTAATTTTAATTTTTAAAATAGTAATGTTAAATTTATAATTACAAAAAATGAGATTACTAAAGTCGCATGTTTTACTTAGATTATTTAATTCTTATTTAATTGATTCACCAGAACCAGCTAATATATCTTATTTATGGAACTTTGGTTCTTTATTAGGAGTTTGTTTAGTAATACAAATTTTAACTGGAAGTTTTTTAGCAATGCATTATCAACCTCATGTAGATTTTGCGTTTTCATCAGTAGAACACATAATGAGAGATGTTAATGCAGGTTATATCATAAGATATTGCCATGCTAATGTAGCTTCATTCTTCTTTATTTTTGTATATGCACATATTGGAAGAGGAATATATTATGGATCTTATAGAGCACCTAGAGTATTATTATGGTCAATAGGAGTAATAATATTAGTTTTAATGATAGCTATAGCATTCTTAGGTTATGTTTTACCTTATGGACAAATGAGTTTATGGGGAGCTACTGTAATTACTAATTTATTAAGTGCTATTCCTGTATTTGGTAAAGATTTAGTAGAATTAATTTGGGGAGGATTTAGTGTAAATAATGCTACATTAAATAGATTCTTCTCTTTACATTTTTTATTACCTTTCTTATTAGCTGCTTTAGTAGTAGCTCACTTAATTGCTTTACATATTCATGGATCAAATAATCCTAATGGAATAACATCTAATACAGATAGATTAGCTTTCCATCCTTACTTTATTTTTAAAGATTTAGTAACTATTTTCTTATTCTTATTAGTTTTATCTATTTTAGTATTCTATTATCCTAACTTATTAGGACACAGTGATAATTATATTCCTGCTAATCCAATGCAAACTCCTCCATCAATTGTACCTGAATGGTATCTATTACCTTACTATGCTATATTAAGATCTATTCCTAATAAATTATTAGGAGTATTAGCTATGTTTGGTTCTTTATTAATTTTATTAGTTTTACCTATAACCGATGTATCTAGAATTAGAGGAATGGCTTTCAGACCTGCTATGAAATTATTATTCTGGGCCTTTATTGTTAACTTCTTTATCCTAATGTGGATTGGAAGCCAGCACCCTAACTCACCATTTGTTGAAATAGGACAAATTGCTACTGCATTCTACTTTGCTTGGTTTATTATAATCGTTCCAATGGTCGGTTTAATAGAAAATACTTTAATGGATCTTGCTACTGAATTTAATGATTTATCTCACACTAGCGTAACTTCTAATACTAATGTGTGGATGTATAATAATTTTAAATTAGCACTAATAAGATTATCTACAATTGGTACTGTATCTACACATGTAAAATCTACTGTGGTAGAATTACCAGACGAAGATTTAAATAGTCTATTAGAAATTCTTTTTATGGAATGTGGTTCTTCTACTGAAATTAGTATGGAACTTCTTTATAGTTTAGGTTTATATACCCCAACTATTGTAACTTATTTACAAAGTCTTGGTTACACAATAATATTATAATATAATTAAAATTATTATTTATCCCCCTTCGCTGGAGCTAGACCAGTAGTTCCAAATAGGCTACTTAACAAAAATCAAGCTAGAATGTTTCATACTTCTTCTACTAAATTAAGTGATCAAGGGAACAATATTGGCCAAGATAGAAGAGATTTGGTGAGTGATTATGATTTTTATTAATTTTTAAGATAGACCTTTATTAGTCTATATTAGAAATAGATTAGGGATCGGTAAAAGTTACCCGCTAAATACAGAAAATATCATACCTGGAAAAGATAAACACTCTATGAATAATAAGAGAAATAACTTTATTCAATCATCACTTCACAAAATTAATGTTACTCCATACTGGTTACTAAGATTAATAGAAGGTGAAGGTTCCTTTTTTTAACTAAGAAAAATGTTACTCAACACTTTGAATTAAGTCTTACTCCTGTTAATCCAAAAATGACTATTAAACCAAGTTTATTAAAAAGCTCTTTTTTGTAAACTTGGTTTTAAATAAAGCTAAGCTTATCCCCAAGAAATATTTAAATTAATTCACCTTATGTTGAAATTGGACAAATTGCTACTGCATTCTTCTTCTCATTCTACTTAATTATTGTACCAGTTATCGGATTAGTTGAAAATACTTTAATGGATCTTGCTACAGATAATAATTAATTTAATTTTTAATAATGCTTAATTATCCCACCACCAATTAAGAATCTAGCACCCTAGCAATGCTTTAGCAATATATAGGCAGCCCTATGTTATTGTAGGAAATAATAGCAACCAAAGGGATAAATAAGTTAATAAATTAATTTAAAAGAAATAAGTAATAAATTCTAAGCTGAAATAGTTTAATAGGTTAAAACATACCATTCATGACGGTATAACAAAGGTTCGATTCCTTTTTTCGGCTATTAACTTAATATTTTATATTACTTTCCCTATAATTTTATTTATTTTTTTGATTCTATTTTTTTAGAATTTTTTATAATTAATTATTTAAAAGTAATAGTAAAATTAATGTTGTTAATTTAATTTAGATAAATATAAAAATATTTCTATATAATTCTGCTTGCCTAGCACCATCCTGCGCATTAGGTAAGGTAAACTAAGCAGCCTTAGCTAATTTTATAAAAAAATAATAACTCTTGTATTCTAATAAAAAATAAATAATTTCTCTTAGTTTAATGGTTAGAACTGCATTCTTCTAAAGTGTTAATTTTGGTTCAAATCCAAAAGAGAATAAATTAATGATAAATAATTATGATAATATATAAAATATACAAATTTAAAATATTAATAAAATAGTTATAGTGTATTACAAAATAATAATTTTTTTAATAAATAAACCAGCCCTCTTCGGTAACGGAGACAGCTTCGCACTACAACCTTATCTTATGTATAGCCGGAGGCTCCATACCATGTTTTACTGGTGTGTTAGATAGCACGCTATAGCTAGCACCACTGATTTATAAAGGATTTTAGTCCTTCGGACTCCTCTAGTATATTAAAATTCTTTTAATTAATGCTAAAGTAAGAGGGCAACAAAAATATTTGATAACTTAAAAATCTTCATTGAAAGTTCTTAAATATTAATAAAAACTCATTCAATTTTAATTAAAAAATTCATTATTTAATTATAATTATGAATAATAAATAAAACCAATGATAAATAATAATTTAATATCTAATATATTAGATATATTACTAAATTTAATGGATGTATTAATAATATTATTACCTATACTATTATCTGTAGCTTTCATGACAATTATAGAAAGAAAACAATTAGCTGCTATGCAAAGAAGAGTTGGACCTAATACTGTAGGTTATTATGGAATTTTACAACCTTTTAGTGATGCTTTAAAATTAATTCTTAAAGAAACAGTTATACCTTCTCAATCTAATAAAGTTTTATTTTATTTAGCTCCAGTATCAGCATTAATTTTTAGTTTATTAGGTTGGGGAATAATTCCTTTTGGAGAAGGATTAACAATTTCAGATTTTTCATTAGGAGTTTTATATAGTTTAGCTTTATCATCTTTAGGAGTATATGGTATATTATTTGCGGGATGGAGTGCTAATTCTAAATATGCTTTCTTAGGATCTTTAAGATCTACAGCAGCTATGATAAGTTATGAATTAATATTAAGTTCTGCAGTATTAATAATTATATTATTAACAGGATCATTTAATTTTACAACAATAATAGAAAGTCAACAAGCAGTATGGTTTATATTACCTTTATTACCTGTATTTGTTTTCTATTTCATTTCTATCTTAGCGGAAACTTCTAGAACTCCTTTCGATCTGCAAGAAGCGGAATCTGAATTAGTAGCTGGTTTCTTCACTGAACATTCAAGTGTACCATTTGTATTCTTCTTCTTAGCTGAATATGGTTCTATAGTATTATTTAGTACTATTACTGCTATTTTCTTCTTAGGTGGTTATAATTTCCCTGAATTATTTGTAAATGAATCTTATATTAATATTACATCTATAGTATTAGGTCTTAAAACATGTATATTCTGTTTTATGTTCGTTTGGTTCAGAGCTACTTTACCTAGATTAAGATATGATGCTTTAATTGAATTATGTTGGTTAAATTTATTACCTGTAGCTGTGGCATTCATTATATTAGTACCTAGTATATTAGTTGCCTTTGATATAGCACCTTACTAAATTATTTCTTTAATAATTTTTCCCCCACATTCTTCAATACCTTCATCAATACTTTAAGTTCTAAATTTGTGTTAATTATACAATTTGTATTGTTCATTGGTCTTATTTAGGTGATTAAGATAGTATTACAAAAATATTTGTAATGATTTTTAATCAAAGAACCTTTAGAAAGGTCAATTACAGTTATACATTTTCAATTTTACTTCATATTCATAAAGAATTTTAATATAACCAATATTTACTATGGATATTGAAACTATTAACTTTAATTATACACAAGTCCCTGTAGTTATTAGTAGTTGTGGTGGCGGAGCCCAAAGTGAAAGTAAAATATTTTTAATTTATCACTTATTATTACAAAAAGATGTTGAAAGTGCAGTATATAAATTATGGAGTCCATATTTAGAAAGTTCAATATCTTCACATTCTACCCTAATAATATGCAGAGTTGTTAAGGATAAGTTGAAGATGACAGTGCTTAAATAAGTTTATTTACTTCCTTTTTATTATTTACTTATAATTAAATTAACTATTCAATAATAAAGGTACAAGGTTAGAGTAAAAGACTTTTTTATGTGAGTAAACCCTAACTCTAAGACATTAAATTGTCGAGTAAAGATGTAATTAGTATAACATCACAGTTTCATACTAAATATCAATCCATTCAAAATTAAAAACAATGATTAAAATAAAAAATTACACAACAAACAATGATATAATAACTAATGAATTATTAGTTACATATATAAATAACTTTTGGATAGAAATATTTAAAGAAATCAAGGATACAAATCATCTATTAATATTATGTAAAGCACAATTTACACAAGAGGAAATGGGATACAGAACCTTAGGTCATTTAAGAAAAGTAAACTTTTCTGATAGAAAGTTATTCATAGAATATTTAACAGAAAGATTATCAATATTAAATGATTCATATGTAGCTCTTCCAATTTCTAATATTATCTTCACATATATAATCAAAGAAGGACAATGTAGTGATAGTAATAGAGCACTTTTACAAGATTTAACAAGTAATTTAACATTTACACATAATTATAATAATATGAAACTACCAATATCAATGAATCCAAGTGATTATGGAGAAATAATAGTAGATAACTATGTACAAGTAGATGGAGTTAATTATCATAGATTTATTGTAAATGGTGGTACTAGAACTTATCAAATAGATATTTCAAGTGATTCTTTAATAAATAAAGTAAGAATTTTAGGTAAAATAGATTTATCATGGATTGATACTAAAATCAATGGTATAGATTCTGATTTATTCACTAGAGAAATAAATAAATCAACAGTTTATTTCATGGACGGTCAAGTAATACTTAGAAAACAAGTATTACCAGCTAAACCATTTAAGAAGACAAGTGTTGATAACAAACTAGTTAAATATTTCTATACATTAGATATCGAAACATTTAAAGAAAATGGTAAATTAAATCCTTATTTAATCTGTGCTTACAATGGTATCGATTATATTACTTCTTATAATAAAAATAATAAAGCTTTATTTACTTCATTCTTAGATCAATTATTATCTAAAATTCAAATTAGAACTACTACTTACATTTATGCACACAATTTATCTGGATTTGATGGAATATTTTTAATGAGACATTTATTAGAATATGGTAAACTAGAACCTTTATTACATAACGGTAAATTAATTTCTATTAAGTTACAAATTAAAGATGATAATAAAACTATTATTTTTAAAGATTCTTTCTTAATGCTTCCATTATCTTTAAGAAAATTATGTAAAGCATTTAATATTGAAAACTTTAAAGGTTATTTCCCTTTTTTATTAAAAGATCTAACTTATAAAGGAGAATTCCCTAAATTTGAATTTTTTACTTCTTTACCCTTAACTGAATATATTAATTTAAAAAATCAATATTCTAACAAAATATGGAGTTTTAAAGAAGAAGCAATAAAATATTGTGAATTAGATTGTGTTTCTTTACATCAAATAATCTCTAAATTTAGTATTTTAATATTTAAAGAATTTAAAATTGATCCAATTAAAGTTTTAACGTTACCTGCATTAGCTATGAAAATATGGAAAACTTTTTATATGCCTAAAGATACTGTATTCCAATTAAATGGTCAACCTCAAGAATTAATTAGAAAGTCTTACACTGGTGGTGCAGTAGATGTATACATTCCACATAATCATGATAATGAAATATTATTTGATTACGATGTAAACGCTTTATATCCTAGTGTTATGAAAAATAATTTAATGCCTGTAGGTAAACCAGTACCATTTTTAGGTAATATTAGAAATATTGATCCTGCAGCTTTTGGTTTCTTCTATTGTAAAATTACTTCACCTGATTTCTTGGATCATCCAATCTTACAAAGAAGTATAAAAATTTCAAAAAGTAGAAGAACTATTGCTGGATTAGGAACTTGGCTTGGTTGGATATTTAGTGAAGAAATGGATAACGCCGTAAAATTCGGATATACTTTTGAAATTCTTAAAGGATATGAATTTAAAAAAGCTGATATTTTCTCTAAATATATTGATAAAATGTATAATTTAAGATTACAATATCCTAAAGGTGATGCATTTAACTTAATAGCTAAATTATTAATGAATTCACTATATGGTAAATTTGGTATGAAATCAGAAATGACTAAAGTTGAAATATTAGATAATAATTCAAATAAACTTAATAAATATTTAGAGAAATTAAATACAAATATTTCTGAAATTATTAATTTAGAAGACAAAGTTATATTAATTTTTTATATTAATAAATTTATACCTTCTGATATTAATGATGTATTTCATGATGATGTATTTCATGCACTAGATGTGAATATTGCAATTGCATCAGCAATCACTGCTTATGCTAGAATTAGAATGTCTTATTTTAAAAATAATCCTGCATTTAAATTATATAATTCTGATACTGATAATATTGTAATTAATAAACCATTACCTAAAGAATTAGTTGGTAATAAATTAGGACAATTAAAATTAGAACATACTATTAAAAAAGCTGTATTCTTAGCACCAAAAGTTTATGGTTTAGTTGATTTCGATGGTAATGAAATTATTAAAGTTAAAGGTATAACTCATGATAAAATATCTGAACTTAATTTTGAAAATTTAGAACAACTTCTTGTTAAAAATAGTCAAAGAGAATTCACCCAAGAAAAATTCTTTAAAAAAATTATTGATGGTGAAATATCGGTTTCTGATGTGGCTTATACACTTAAAGTTACTTCTAATAAAAGATTTCCTATTTATAAAAATATTAAAGGTATTAATATATATGATTCTACTAGACCTTATAATTATGATGAAATAAATTCATAATTAAAATAAATCATATTGATTTAATATTTTAATATCCTTAACATTAAATTGTTATATGTTGTTTAAATATTACTATTTGTTTTATTTGTGAAGAATAATTCAGCTGTTGTATTTTTATCGTAAGAGAATCTTAAAACTTATTCAATAGTGTAAGAGCACTTATCTTAATAGGTAGAGTACTCGATTGTCAATTGAGGAGGTCCCAGTTTTAATAAAAAATAAAATAAATATATTATTACTAAGCAATTGTATAATAACCTTATTTATCTACCCTTACTATATATTTTATGGATGGAAAAGTAATACTTTATTATTAAATAAATTTATACGGGCACTGTGAGATTTGAACTCACGACTTTATTCAAGTTCTCGTTTTCAAGACGAGTGCCATAAACCAGACTCGACCAAATACCCTTTAATTATTTTATTTTTTTTTATTATTTTACGTTTTATAATAATATTGATATATTACTCTCTTTTATTTAATTATAAATTAAAATGTATTTATTAAGACCGAAGGGAATTGAACCCTTATAATATCCATTATGAGCGGACTGCATTAACCTATTATGCTACAGTCTTATGATGTAAATATTTTAATATTTCCCCTTTAGAATTAAGGCTATTTATTTTACCCTATGCTCTGCACCCAAAAAGAATCCTGTGATTTTTTAATGTTAAGGCATCCACACCTTATGCAAGGTAACGTAGCTAAGGATAGGGTAGCAGTGCGAAGCTGGCGGGATAAGATAGTAAAAGCTTTCATTTATAAATAAAGAAATATACAAATACATAAATATATTGAGCAGTAAAGGAATCGAACCTTTTACGGCTATTAACCAATTCTTTTACAGAGAATCACCATTACCAATCGGATCACCTGCCCTTAATTTGTTTTATTATATTTTTATAATAGATCTCTTTTAGATATTTATTTTGAAAGCACTTGGACTTGAACCAAAACTTTCTCCTTAAAAGGGAGACACTCTACCTCTCGAGTTCTGCTTCCTAACTATCCTTTCACCACTAATTTTAATTGTGCATTCTTTGCAATCTTTAGAAAAAAGGCTAGTGGTACAAGAAATCAATAATTCATTAATTCATTTATATTATCATTAATTCATTTATATTATCATTAATTCATTTATATTCTGAGTTGACCAGATTCGAACTGATATAAGCCATTACCAAAAAATGGTGTTTTCCCAAGTTAAACTACAACTCAATTAATTTTGTTTTTAATTTTTATTAATAATATAATGCATGTGCTCCTTACATAAGCATAGGAAAGAAAAATAAAATTAAACTAGGGTGTATGCAACCTAGCTTTAGCAAGGAAGTAATAAGGTATTAATGGAGAAATAATTTATATATGCCGAAAACTGGAATTGAACCAATATCTAAATCTTACAAGGAATTCATTTTACCTATTAAACTATTTCGGCTTTTGCCTTGGGAGAGAATTGAACTCACATATCTATATCTTCAGAATAGCGCTTTGACCACTAAGCAACCGAGGCTTTATTTTTTTTTATATAAATTATAATTAAATTAAATTGGAGAAAGATAGATTCGAACTATCATATTTGTAATGCAAATACAACTGATTACCATTATCAGATTTCCCCTTTATATATTATAAATATATAATCTCTTTTAAGATAAAATGATTTTAAACTTATTAATTTTAAACTAGAATTTTTTATAATTAATTATTTAAAAGTAATAGTAAAATTAATGTTGTTAATTTAATTTAGATAAATATAAAAATATTTCTATTCTAATTTCCCAGCACCCTAAAGCTTTCCTTAAAGTTAGGTAATCAATGTTTGCCTAAATAATAAAAAATTAATAATAAATAAATAAAAAATTATAAATTAGCATGGGGAGCGGAGCAGTGTAAAAACAAACAAAAACAAAAACAAATTAAGGGCCTAGCTCCGCAAGTTAGCCTATACTAACCCTTATGCGCATAAAAATATGCTAGAGTGCCCTCTTTCTACTAAAGATTAAAGCAGCAAGAGAAAGTTGAACAAGTGCAAACTAATAAACTAAAAAAATTCTAAAAACAAAAATAAATAATTTCTCTTAGTTTAATGGTTAGAACTGCATTCTTCTAAAGTGTTAATTTTGGTTCAAATCCAAAAGAGAATAAATTAATGATAAATAATTATGATAATATATAAAATATACAAAT
>Ga0193692_1000006_pt1 | contig 57500 bp, 70 predicted proteins | sample L3a1metaG_FD_144917 | JGI IMG/M metagenome (GOLD analysis project Ga0193692, IMG submission 144917) | Soil microbial communities from a riparian zone of the East river system, Colorado, United States - L3a1 | ecosystem: Environmental > Terrestrial > Soil > Riparian zone | place: USA: East River... | reverse complement strand
TTTGTGCATCTGATAAACCACTACTTGCACAAGTTGGAATTACTCCCCATACGGTATTAACAACTTCCTCTCCGTTAAAATCTAGTAGCAAATAACCTTTCTTACTTGTAGTTGGCGGTGGTGGGTTATTTGGATTATGACCATTCCCATTACCGTTTCCTCCCTTTCTCATTAATGCTGCTTTGTTGTCCATTTCAACATTAACTAATTCAGGGTCTGTTGGCAATTCAAATTTAGTTCCTGTTCCACTTGGGAGTTCTTTGATAGCTTCTCTATTACAAGAAAATAAAAGCATTGCCCCGATTAGAATAAGAAATAATTTTTTCATTTACTTTAAAGTTTATGCCACGCCCCATTTTCAAATGACCACATACCTATCGAAGTAAAAGTGCCATTCGTTGAAGAAACCATCACTAAAAGCCCTTCAGCCGTAGCGATAGCACTCGCCTCTGTTGCTGTTATCGGTCTTAGTTTTATTGACCCATCCCCTGCTAATCTTAGTGTCTCTACTGTTGCTGCACCAAAAACATTATTGAATACCGTAGATGATGCTCTTGAAGCATGGGTAGCCGTTGTCCACAATACTTGCATTTGCCCTGCAAGGACATCGCTTGTTGTTGTTGATGATATTTTATAATCAATAGAAAGTCCTATGCCGTTTGCACCCACTCCACCACCACCTGTCGTCTCTCTTAAAAACTCTTGCATAGTTACAACTGTACTATTTGATGCGTTGGTAGTGATAGACCCTAAAGACACACCTGATGTGCTAAATGATTGCACACCGTAGCCCGTTGAACTATTACCTCTCACTCCTACACCAGATGTAGATGCTGAAGCATAAACACCATAGCCCGTTGAAACCCCATCCGCATTAATGGCGATACCGTTTGATGTGCTTTGCGCCCATAAACCATACCCTGTTGATGTATTAACCGCAAGAACTCCTGCTGATTGACCACCTAATGATGAAGTTGTTTGGCCTATTGTACCATAGTTTGTTGTTGCGCCTGATGCTACTCCATAGATACCGTAGTTAGTTGGAGTGCCTGAACCTGTGTGAGTATTTGAAACATGAAGTCCTTTTGTTAATTGGTCTGCTGTACCATTAGCCCCGCTTAAATCAATCTTAACTACTGTTTGAGTATTACTTGCTGCACCTGTTGATGTTGATGTTATATTTACAATATTCCCTGATGTTACTGCATTATCAACTACATTTAATCTTGTAGCTGTGTAGGTGTTGTCAATACCAATACCTACTACACCGCTTCCATAGGCACTCATAATTGTAGTTGTCGCTGCGCTGTTTACTCCTGTTATATCTAATTGGGAAGTTCTTGCAGCCGTTACTACGTTAGTTAATTTTGAAATGATTGAATTTGATTCGTAATAATTACCATCATCGGTTTCTATTTCAAATAAAAACTTACTACCAATGCCGTTTGCTGCTGTACCCGTTGTACTTCTTACAGTTTCGTGCATTGTCTCTATTGAGTTGGTAGATGAATATGTGCTTTGTTGATAAATATTCGTACCACCATCACCAAATGATTTCAATGGAGTAGCACCGCTTGTTGCATTAATTGTTATTCCTGAATTACCCGATGAATTAAATGTACCGCCAACTAAGCCCGTTGCATATATAGCAGAATTACCACTACTCGTAGCAGTAATAGCATTACCCGTTGTGCTTTCTACTGTGAATGGGTCTGTTGCACCTGTCGAAGTTGTTATACTTAATGTAAATGCTCCTGTTGCAATATTGGTTTGTTTCAAAAGCGTACCACCTAACTGCACATTAGTACTTGTATTAGCAGTAATACCATTGTCTGCTGTGATGAACGAACCGCCACCACTTGCTAATGCCCTATTTATCTCGTACCAATTCGTCCCATCGTATTCAAGATATAAAACATCCCCTGCTGCTGCTTGAAAATCTGTTCTGCCTGCAAGAAGAATTGTTGCTGTTGATGCGCCGCCTGCTGTATTGTTTTTTACAAGTGGTGCGCCCGAAAATATAAATGACACTTTAGAACCAGCTTGCCAATTAGTAGTAGTGATTGCGTTTATTTGTGTTGCTCCTGATATTGTAAATAAATTTCCATCATTGGGAAGGGTTAAGTTATTGGCTGCTGCTGTACTCGTCCCCTGATATTCTTCAAATCTTGCTGCATTTATTCTTACTTTGTTTGCAGTTATTTCAAAAGCATTTGTTGTATAACCTACATTAAATGAATTTGGAGTAGTTACCGTGTAACTTTTACCAAACATTGTTATACTTCCTGTTGCATTGTTAGCGGTAAGGAATGAACCAATCACCATGTTGTCATTTCCCAAACTAAAATTCTGTAATCCCAATACTGTTGAATTGCTGTATAAATTTGCTGTTCCTACTGTTGCACTTAAACTACCATTTACATTATTACTGCCCATTGTAAATCCATTCTCTGCCCAATTCTTATTACCAAATCCTGCTGTTAATGCTGCTATACCTCTGTTAATTGGAGCATCACCAAATGTTGCTGAATAGTTTGCTGTGTTAAAAACAAACCCATCTGTTGCCGCCACGAAGTTTGTATTGCCTGCCACCTCCATGTTTCTTCCCCATACCACATTCTCACTTCCTGAAACTGTATTACTATTTAAGAAATTATAGTTTCGTACACCACTTACACTTGTTACTAAATTTATACCAAGCGAAAAGTTCTTACTCATCTGATGATAAGTATCTGTTGCTTGTATTTGGTTAGGAGTAAAGAATTTTTCATCAACCCCAACACCGCCACCACTACTTCCACCTACATCAATATTTTGACAAACACCATTTGTATCACATACTTGAAGTAAGGTATCATTTATAACTGTTACATATTGTATCGGGTCTGTGAGTGTTGTTATAAATGTATCGCATAAATTATCTCCGAAGCTGCATATAAAAACAGTATCGTTATCAAAAGTTATTGAACCGCCACCTGCTACTCGCCCTAATTTAACATTGCCGTCTGCATCTGGGAAAAATGCAGTTCCTGTTACTCCATCATTTCTTGTATCGGGATAATTTGGTACTTGATAATCTTGATTTGTTTTAAATACCATTACTCTTTTTGAAAGTAACGTTGAATCAACCATTGGATTTTGGTAGAATGGATACGAACTTGGAGTTTGTTGGGCGAAAATTGTAACACCATCCAAATAACCTGTGTCCAAAGTATGAATCATTATACCCGCTTGCTTTGAAAGCGCATTGTCTAAAGTAAAGGAGTATCTATTACCTCTTGCATTTCCCATTAATAAATAACCAATTCTATTGTGCATGAACCCTGTTGTATCAGCCCAAAACGGGTCTGTGTAGTTCATATAAATGCTTACACTATTCGAACCATCTATAACAGGAGATTGGTTATAAAACCTACCAACGTGCCGCCACGACATTATGGACGGGCTTTCCTCCACTCCCATATCTTGCTCTGATATTAAGCCTTCATGTGCTATTGTTTTTCCTTGAATATTTAAGTAACCGGGGGAAGCGAATAAATAAGTGTTGTGATTTAATTTAGTTCCACCTTCTCCTGCAAAGGGGTTACCAAACTCTACTATTCCATTATTATCTAATAATCGCCCAACACCATTTTGATAAACAGTAACAGGGAAAGGTACATCTCCCGGTATAAGAGTTGTATCACATAAGGTTGTTTGGTAACAACTATCCCCTACGCAAGTAATTACTGCCGTATCACAACTTACTACTGCCGTTGATGTGTCCCCTATTGTTATAAAATAATAAGTATCGCTATTCCCTAAGTGAATTGTTTCACAACTTCCCGCAGCATTACATATAATAAGAGTTGAATCATTTGGCTGAGTGACACTACCTCCTCCTTCACTATTAGCACTTATCCATTTTGTAGCTGTATTATTTCTTACCCAAAATTTATTATCTGATGTGGTAAATATTTGTGCGCCGGGGTAATATTTCAATCTATACCCACCTGTTGTTGCAGAAGTAGAGTATAAATTTGCTGCTGTCGTATCTGTATAAACCCCATTAATAAACCCCTTCTTAGCTTGCATAACATTTGTTATACCTATTGTCTTTGGAGCATTGGCTATTGATTGCGGAGTTGGGAAAGTAGAATCAGCCGGAATAGGATTTTGAGCTTGTGCGAAAATTGCACAAGTTAAAAGCGTAAATATGAATAATATTTTTTTCATTAATTAGCTTTATTTAATTTGAACTTACCAAACTTTACTTGGTCATCAGTTTGCGTGTCCCACGTTAAATCAATAGCATCGCAATATGTTACCATTGGTAAATACGCCCTTATTACGGTTCTGATATTATTACCGTTACTTGGTAATGTTCTTGACGCACCTCTTGATGTACCTTGTCCTATCCTATAAAACTTTAATGCAAGACTTCCCCGTAAACTATCTACTGTTATATTAGGGTCATTGCCAAGATTTGCGGTAACGTCAACAACTGCCTTTATTTTAAAGAATTGATTTGATTCAACTGAATCCTGAATACTCCAATTACCAATCAAGAACTTCCATTCCTTCCAACTGAATGTCATGTTCCTGAAGTAAACAGTATCAATCTGTGCTTTTGCTGAGTTGATACAGATTACGAGTATAATAAGTGATAATATTTTTCTCATAGCTTGGTAACTTTTAAAAATGAGTTTATAAATACCGTTGATGTCCCGCTTGTTTCCTTCCTGTGCATTATAGTTAGATTCCCCGCATTTGCGCCCGTTGCTATAACCCCCTTAATCAATATGCCGCCTGTCTGTGCAGAACCCGTTAAGAATGCAGTAGCGGCAGTATTAAAGGCATTTATTCGTAACGTCTTTGTTGCTGTCGCCGTTGACGAACCTGTTATTTGAGATTCAATACTTGCGCCTGCTGCTGAATAATTTACCCCGTACCCAATACCCGTAGTTACTGCTGTTGTGCTTGTTTCTAATACTGCTTCAAATTCATAAATACTATTTGCAAGTAACGCTTGGGATAATCCTGTTATATCAACAAGAGATTGCCCTGTTGTAGTTGCGTTACTGCCTGTAACTCTTACAAAAGTTGATACGTTTGCAGCAATAGAAACATCCCCACTTCCAAGTAGTGTATTGCCATTTACTGTTTTAATATTTGTTGCACTTACTAAAGCATCTTGTTTTAAGTTGAGTGCGGTTTGCGTTGCTGTGCTGACAGGTTTTGAAGCATCACTCGTATTATCAACATTAGCTAACCCTACTTGTGTTTTTGTTAAGTTAGTAAGGGAAGAACCGTTACCATTAGTGGCAAGTTTTAAATCAAGTGCAGTTTGTGTTGCCGTCGAAATTGGCTTGCTTGCATCGCTTGTGTTATCTACATTCCCCAACCCCACCATTGATTTTGTGATACCCGTTGTTGTCCCTGTGAATGTCGGGGAAGTAAACATCGTAGCCTTGCTTTCATTGGTAACATTACCTAATCCAACATCACTTGCGGTAATAGATATGTTGCCGCTTAACGCTTTACTATTTACTGTCAATGTATTTGGGACTGCTATAAACCCTAATAAATTTTGCTTTAATGCAATCAACCCACGCATTACCGCCATACTATCATTCAATCTTGTTGGCGTAGCCGTTGTTGTAGTGCCTGCATTTCTGAATGTTACCGTTTTTATAGTATCGCCACTATTACTAATATAAATAACGGTATCTGTTATTAACTGACTACTTGCAGCTAATGGTAATAAGAATAATATTATAAGAAGGTATTTCATTTTTTCTTTTTAAGTTTATTTACTTCCTTCTTTAAATTTTCTATCTGTTCTTGTTGCTCCTGAATTGCTTTTGTAAGTACGGGGACTAAATCAATTTCATTGTACCCCATCTTACCTGTTGATGGAGTCGTGAATGCGCTGTTGGGTAAAACCTTTTGAATGTCTTGAGCAATGAATCCTATTTGTTTTCCTACGCCATAATTCTTCCACCCATCTTTATATTCAAATGATACAGGGTTTAATTTCATAATTGTTTCTAATCCGTAATTAAGTGGTTGAATGTTTTTCTTCACACTTCTATCAGATACAGGGGCGGAAAGAACACCACTCGCATCTGCCAATACTGCTCTTGAACCTGACCCTGCTAAGTCAGCAATAGTTACCGCCCCCGCAGCCGCAATAGTCAATCTTGTAATGTTATTTGTTCTTATGTCATACGGGTGGTTACTAAGCATTCCCATAACCCCCCTTGTTGTTTCTGCACCGAAATATACTTGTACCGTTCCGGTAAATCCTGTTACATAAGTAGCCGACCCGTTATTTGTAAAAGTTATTTGCGCTACTGAACCAAATCCAGAAGATGTACCTCCGTCTTCACCAACTTGTAATATTGATTGCGGGGCAGTTTCATTTATTCCCACTCTGCCACCATTAAATAATGCAGCGTAGTTAGCGGTTGTTGCTCCTGATGCAGTAACATTTAACCCAACATTTGTTCCTGATGTACCATTGGTATTTGTAACGGAAATATCTAACCCCGTTGCCGTAATTGCATTTGTACCATTAGCACCTGAAGAAATAATCTCCATTATATTATTGCCTGCCGCAAGTGCAGTACCTGTCCTGTTCAATGAAAACATACTATTTGTTGTCCCTGTTGAACTATTTACTGTAAATAAATCTTCTGTTGTATTTTGGTCAGTCCATGTTGAACTTTCTCCTGCGCCAAACGTTAATGCTTGGTCGCCTGTTGGGTCTGTTATTGCATTCCAAGTTGTGCCGCCTGCTGATGGAGTTTCCCACGTTGGCGCAGATGTAGCACCATTTGTTGTAAGCACTTTCCCTGTTGTCCCAAATGCAAGTGCGGTTAATGCTCCTGCATTGTCAACATAGTAGATTGTATTGCTTGTTAGTTTAGGGAAAAATCCATGCTTTGTTGTTGAAGTATTATTAGTGGTAATATCTGTTAATGATAAACCCCCTTCTGGTATGCCTGTAATATTTGTCCCCGTACCTGATGATGGCGTACCTAATGCACCATTAAAAGTTACAAATGCTCCTGCACTACCTATATTAACCGCTAACGCTGTTGCTACGCCAGTACCAAGTCCTGTAATAGAACTAACAGGCGGCGCAATATTTAATACACCTGAACTAAGTGAAGCACCCGTACCTATTGTTATATATCCAACTTGTGTTGATGTACCATACTGACCAAGTAACCTGTTTTGAGTTGATAGGTTTGTAAGATTATATAAAAGTAAGTTTCCGGAACGAGGTTCAAGAGACAGTAAACCATCTTCTACGTTTATATAAGAGCCGTTTGCTCCAACTTTTGCAGCCAAGACTATCTGTGAAGTTGTATTAGTTGGTGTCATCCCGATTCTTGAAGTACCATTTCCTCTCTCTAAATAAAATTCATTAAACGCATCAAACAAATCATAATACCCGTAATAAGCATTAGCCCCGCTCCCGCCAAGAATTTCAGCATAAAAACTCCTGCCTGACAATATTCTAACTTCAGAAAGGCTATTTCGTTTCAAGTGGAGTGACACATTAGAATTTGAATCAACATCAAAATTGAAATTGTTGCCATTGTGTACTGTATTACCTGTTGATGTTTGATTTGGATTAAAAAAACCGCCGCTACTACTTGGTATAGTAGCCCTTATTTGAGGGAACACCGTAGCACTATCTAATTTAACTGAGCCTGTCGTTGTAATTGGATTTGGCGTATTGATTATACCATACCCTTGTGAAATAGAAGTAACACTACCTGTCCCCGCACCTGTTGGTATTCTCCCTAACACAAATTTATAAACAGAACCCGTTGTTGGTAACGTCCTAAAATCATTAGCCCAATTCAATGTATCTCTCCTTAATGAATCAACCCAATTATCTTTTAAAAAGAAAGATTGCTTTGCAATAACCCTACTACCAACTACATCTTGGGAGAATGAATTAATGCTTGCTATTAGTATGATTAATATGTATAAAAGTTTTCTCATTCTATTGGTAATAGATAAATGTTAATTTGTGCTTGCATTGTAAATCCTGTAAAGTATATCGTTTGATTTGCCCCATCTGCTATTGCTTCACCATCTACAAGTGATACCCCGTTGTTGCCATAAACGTTTGCGACCATCAATTTACCCATCATTATTTCTTCACCATTCAATGTAGTGCCGATTCTTACTGTGTCTGCATTTGTTGGCTTGATTGTTATTCTTGAAATCAAATAACCATCAGCCAATGTGTATGTACCATCTGCACTCAAGTATATTGTTTCAGGAGCGTTTAAAGTTATTGTTGTTGATGAGCCGATTCTATCAGGAGTTATACGCATTAATTCGCCTGATTGTGCTGCGCCATTAGCAGGGGCAGAACCGTATAATTGCAGTAACCCTATAATTCTATTCCAAGAATAATATGTGCTGCCATCTCCTAATGGAGTTGTGTTTTGAGTAACCCCGCCTCTGAAATAATTTATATCAAAACCTCTCAAATCAGGCATACCACCTGTGCCATTTAAAAGTACAAATCTTTCTCCATCTGCAAGTGGGGCTATACCCGATGCTGTTACATCAACTTTCCAATCCAAATCATTAGGCAATAAACTACTTGATGGAGTTGGGATAACTGTACCTCCACCGCCGCCATCAATCATTTGTTGTGCTTGTAATGCCCACCTACTCATCATCCACCATAAATAATTCCCTTCATTTCTTAATGGTTGTGCTGCTTGCCCACCATCATACCCCCATTCCAAAGCAGATGAAATAATTGCTATTTGTACAGGGGGAATTGGCTTGATGACTGTGCCTCCAAAGTATGCTTTTGTACTTGTGTAATTAAAAGATAAACCAACTGATACTTTGGAAATTTCAATTATATCTGGTATGGATAGGATTGTTGGCATTAGAAATACAAGGTTTCGTGGTTCATCATGTACGTTGCCTTATCAAGTAAATTTTGGGAGTTTGAAATATCTGCCCCGAACTCTACCATGCTATCTGCATATTGAACATACGCCCAATAGGTAGATATATTTCCTGCATAGATTGGGTCTTGTAAAATACTTGGAGAAAGGGCTTGTAACTGTCCTAAATAAACAAGGAAGTTTTTATTATTTTGACGAAGGCAATAAAGCCCTGTGAAGGTGTATAAAACATCACCATCTACATTGAGCCACTCTGTGGTTAGAGATATAGCGTGGTCGGTTGGTAGCAAATTCCAAGTTTGACTGGCATTAGCATACGGCCAAATCTCATAGTCGGTTGTCGTTCCAGTTACTACTAAGTATGTTCCTTGATTGGTCTGGAAATATATACGGCGAGATGCTATTGCGGCATCGCTCCCGCTACTGTTATCTTCAACTGTAACGCTTGTTGGAGTAAGCCCACTTTGGGATACAATAATTGATGGAACTATTGGCATTTCAGATATTGGATTTTACAAAATTAACTAAAACTATACTAAAACTGTACTCTTTTTTATTGGCTTCTTTCAGTCCTCTCTTTTTCAACTTGGTCGGTCTTGTCCTTGATTTTCTTCTTTACTTCTTCTAATTTTTCAGGATTGGCTTTAAAGAATTTATCAACGGCTATTATTCTTGCGTCTTCCTGTATTTTGTCTAATATCATACTCCTTTCAAGGTCAGATTTTTGCTTATATTCTTCGGCTCTTGTTTTAAAATACTCATCAATTATTTTATCTCTTTCAGTCTCTACATCCTTTACGAAGGTTTCTTTTTGCTTATCCGAAAGTTCAACATCTTCCCCAAGTTCTGTTATTTTTGGCTGTACTTTATTGGCTACGAAATAGTTTTTCTTTTGCTCATCATCTTTTGTTCTTTCGTAATCTGCTTTTAGGATTTCGTTGTTGAATGATTCATCACCTTCTTCTACTTGTGGTTTTGGTCTTGCGCCCAAATATTCAATTATACCTCCTTGAAAAAATCCATTAGCAAAACCACTTGATGCTTTGTAATCTCCGTGATACGGGTCTTGGCCTTTGATGCCTTGATATATAACTTGATTATCTTTTGCCAATCTCCACGGTAACGGAGCGTTTGCTTTGCTACCTACCATTTCACCCCATGCCCCCCATGCTTTATCCATTTTGCCTTGTGCTGCATACCCAACACCTTTTACTAATTTTTCTTCTGCGGAGAACGCATCATTCCTATTAAAACTTTGCCCTACATATTGCTTAATGGCTCTTGGGTCTTTTTTATCTACCGCCATTTTCAATAACATCGGTTCAGGAGTTATTACGTCTAAATATCGTGCAGCCCATCTGTTCTTTGCTCTCCATTTTTCATACTCATCAGTATTCATAAGTGATAATGCTAAAGCGTAAGAACCCCATGTTACTGCACCGCCAATCAAACCTCTCATAGCATTGTCTTTCCATCTTCCTTGATTATACAATCTTGCTTCTAATCTTTGTAACCCTACTTTACTACTCAAATCAATATCTTGCTTGCTGCCTATTTTGTAAGCAAGCCCTGTAAATAATCCAAGCCCTGTTTTTTCAAGTTTTAGCATCAACCAATTCGTACCACCCCCTACAAACGGATTTATTATGTTTCTATAAAGCACACCTTTCATTGTTAATGCTGCTGCTCTGTTCCATTCTTTATTCTTGATGGCATTATTTATCTCACCTTCAATTCTTGCTGAATAACCTTTTATTTGTGATGATAAAATATTATTTGCTTCGTGACCAATACCAAGTCCTGCTCCTTTGTATGCTGCTCCGTATGCGGCTTTAATCATATCAGGAGTTACTTTGCTACCCATCTCCAATGATGCCTTTACTATATCATTTGCAAACCTGTCAACCATTTCTTTGTGTTCGGGAATTAATTCTCTGCCTGCATCTTTATTTAATTGCTCAATTATTTTCTTCGCCGTTGATTGTGCTTCTTTATATGATTGACCCGTTAATTTTTCAGAAACAAATTTTAATGCTTCTGGTTTTGACATCTTCTCTGGATTGGTAGGATGCGTTAAAAGCGTAATAAGATTATGCGTAAATTTCTTTTCTGTTAACCCCGCCTTATACATCGCATCCATCGCATTTAATGTTGCCTTACCCGTTACCACTGATGCAATACCATGATATAGTTCATTACTTGAAAGACTGTTTACATAATCATCTATGTGCTGCCTATTTACAAATTGTGATTCTACTTTACCGTACCCAATACCGCCTTTAACCACCATGTCTTTATAAACCGTCTTCATTAACTTTCTATTCTGTGCGGATAATTCTTTTGTTGTATTACCTGATGCCATTGAGTTTATATTCTCAATTACTTTTTGCTGAAGACCTGACAATGGATTTTCAAATGCCTGCTTCATGTTATTAAGCAACATCGTTTGTTGTATCTCAAAGTAATTTCTTACCATGTTAGCCGCCTTGTAAGTCCAATTACCTTGCCTCTTTGCTTCCCTGAATAATAATACTCTTAACTTATCTTCCAATCTTTCAATGGCTGCTTTTGCAGAAATATCATTAAGCCTGATGCCTTTGAATGAGTTGGCATATATCAACTCCATCGCATGAGCAATATCTCTTGCTTCTTTTAATCCTTGCTCACTTACTTTTGTTCCAAGTGCTTTGTGTATTAGGTTATCAAATTCATCTACGTTCTTTTCAAACATTCCGTAGGTGTATAATTCGGCAAGTTTCTTTGCTGCTGATTTTTGTTCGGGGCTTACCATTTCTTTATTTCTTTTTGCAAGTTCGTTCTGCGCCTTTTCAATTACTGATGTTCTTAAATCAATGTACTCTTTTACAAGCTCGTCTTTTATTCTATCTACTTCTTCTGCCGACTTGCCTTCTTTTTTAAATACTTCTGCTACATTCTCACTAATCTTACTTACCGTTCCTGCTCTGCCTGCTAATTTCTTCCAATCAAGTAGTTGCTTTTCTTCACCCTTTACATTTATCGTCCTGCCGAACCCTGCTTTTATCAATGCTTCTTTTACGATGTTCTTTACATCGGGAGCAAACTTTTTAAATTCTTCAATAGCATCTTCTCTGAATTGTTTTTCATTCTCCCACACCTTGCCTTTCCAATCTTCATGTTCGGATAATTTTTCTTTTATCTTTTTAATGCCTGCTTCTACTGCGTCGGCTATGCTTGCCCCTAATTTAATGGCGTGTTTAATTGTGGTAATGCCTGCATCTACTATTGCTACGGGGATGCCTAATGTGGCATCGTATGTTCTGCCCCTTAATTTCTTTTGTACTTGCTCAAGTGCTTTTAATAATTTTTCTGCTCTTGATTTCTTTTCGCTGGGAAGCGATTCGTATATTTTGTTTATTTCTTTTTCTACCCCTTCTGCAATCTTACTTTCTGCTTCGGGTGTCATGCCTGCCGTTGCTTGCTTTTTCGCTTCTTCATTAATGGCATCGGCATCTGCTTCAATAGCTTCTTTTAATTTACCTTTTGCTTCTATTTCTTCTGCGGAAAAAAAGTTGTCTGTTAATTTTTCAATGTCATACCCAACTTGTGCAATCCTTCTTAATTTTTGATAGTTCAATGCAAGTGAATATTCTCTTGCGAACTTTTGAGATTGCTCATATACTAACGCTTGCTGCTTGGTAAGTTCCCGAACCTTATTTGCGTCTTCCAAAAATCCTAATTTCTCTCTACCTAAAGCATTTTCAAGTGAAACATACATCAATGCTTTGTTGGAAATACCCGCTTTGCTATTTTCAATATATTCAAGTGTTTTATCTACATAGTCTTTGCCGAATAGTTCCTGTGCTTTTTGGATTATCTTTTCTCCATGCTCTAATGCTATTCCTAATTCCTGTACCCCTCTTGTTTGGTCATTCTGTGGTGATTCGCCTGTGTACTTTTCAATGGTATCTTTACTCATGTACTTGGCTACTTCTCCGCTATCTGGTATGTTATTGGCAAGTTTATCCAAATCATCCATTCCCTCACCTTCTTCTGTTTTAGGAGGCTTTGGCGGCTCTATGGGTGGCTCACCTTCGGTTGGTGGTTGATTTTCAGTATTTTTCGGTTCATCGGTTGGCAATTTACCAACTTCACCTACCGTCTTCGCCCCATCTCCTACTTCAGATACAGTTTTTGGTTTTGGTTGAATGTCGGTCTGAAAGAAATCATCAAACACATCTTTTTTAATTAGTGCATCGCTTTGTGGTTCGTAAACATAATTATCATGGATGACAACTGCGTGTTTAACTTTTGTGCCATCGGGATTAGTTACTTCAACTTCTTTATACTCGCCGCCATATTTTTTCTGATGCTCTTGGGATAGTGTTCGGCATTTTGCTTCGTTAAATTTCTTCGATTTAACATTCAGCATTTCATCGGTTGTATCAACCACCTTTTCAAATGGGGCTATTTTTGAAGTGGCTTCATCTTCTATTTTATTTGCTTCATCCCTTAATGTATATTTTTTCGGGTTGTCATCCTTCATCTCACTTGCTTCATCCCTTAACTTATTGGCTTTTTGAATAGCCTTTGTGAACTCGTTATCCGAAATGCCGCCTTCCTTTGTTTTATCAATGCCGCTTTGCAATTCTTTATTACCCTCCTTCGCCTCAGATACAGTTTTTGATGGTGGGTTGGATGATTTTTCAGGAATGGGAAGTTTTTGTTTTTCTAAAAATTCAAGTTCGCTATCTCTCTTTTGTTCAAGTTCTTTTATTTTTTGAGAATTATCAACACCAACTTCTCCCCTTTGTTTAATTCTTGTATATGACAATGCAGCCTTTGTAAATGGCTCATGACCTAAACCAAATTCTTGTTCGTGCGTCTTACCATCCTGAGTGTATTCAGCAACGATATGGTCGCCGCTTACTTTTTTAACGGTATATTTCTTATCCCCTATATAAAACTCAGTCCCCGTTTTTCTTAAATCATCTATCTGAAATTCCTTTTTACCGCCTTGCTCTTTTTTTAGTTTGCCAATTTCAGCATCAGTATCGCTAACTACCTTACTCTTTTGCGTTTCAATATCCGAGTTTCGTTTTTCAACCCTTCCTTTTTCTTCTTCATAATTAACATCTACATCTTTTAACGGTTCAGATACAGTAGGTGTTTGTTTTGGGGATGGGGATTCTCTTGCATCCAACTCTTTACCAATAGCATCAGCCGTATCGGTCATACCCATTTCTACGGCTTTATCAAAATTCTCTTTTAGTTTTTCGGTTGGTACTTTTGATAACAATTCATCAGCCACTTCTTTACCATACGCTTCCCTTGCAGATGACGGGTCTTCCCCTGCTTTATCAATGTAATATTGTAAATCCCCGTCTTTGAAATTAGCCTTCTCTTTTACTTTTGAAAGCAAATCGGTTTCTTCTGTCTCAACCACTTCTTCTTTGGGGGTAAGTTTTTCAACTGCTTTTTGGTAATCCTCATTTATTCTTTTCTTCTTTTCATTTAGTTCTTTTAATTTGATTCGGTTTGCTTCTGATTCTCTGCCATCTGTTTCTTCTATTTGGGCATCTATTTTTTCAAGGTCTAACTTGTTGTCAATAGTTAACCGCTCTATCTCTACTTTATTTTTCTCCGCTTCTTCCTCTTTCTTTTTTTGAGTTTCTGTTTTTATTTCTTCAATAGGTACACCCGCAAGCACTTGTTCTTTTACTTCATGGGCTTCTTTAGCTACTTCTTTTTGCTTTTTTATAAGTGTTGGGTCGGTTAGCTTCTCTGCATTTTCTGTTGCTACTTTTTCTCTTAGTGATTGAAATATAAAAAACTTCTGTGCTTCTTCTGAAAAGCCTTTGTCTTGTAAATTCTCTTTTACTTTTGATATGTGGTTGAGATTGGATTTTAATTCCCTCACTTCATTAGCAGACATATTCGGAGCTTGGTCAATTAGCCTTTCTGCTTGTCTTGGATTTGACGCAGCATTATACATCACTTCCGAAAACTCTTTGTCTTTGGCTTTCTGTTCCCCATACTTAGCTAACCCTGCTACTGCAATATTTGTAAGGAATGTATGAACGGGGTTAAATTCGTCATCAGGATGATACTGCTTGAATGTCTCAGCATCCATATTAATCTTATCAAGTCCCCTTGTAATGCCTTTTATGGTTTCTAATTCTGCTGTAATTTTTGCAGCCTTAGATAATGTTCCCTTACCTAAATCAATAACCTTCTTTACTGTTGTTTGTAGTTCTTGTCTTGCTGCTTCTTTGGTTATCGCACCATTGGATAACTTTTCAATTACCCTACCAATTTCGGGTCTTACTTTACTTATGGCTTGTGCAACATCTTTGGCAGGGAAAATATTTTTACTCAATGCAACATACATTCCCGTTTCTATTATTGCACCAAGTCCTGCTTTAACGGGGCTATCGTTATATTTTTCTCTGTTATGTTTTATTGCTTCTGCGCCAAATGTAAGAACGGTATTTGTTGCGGGTAATTCGGCAAGACCAAGTGCATTTCCTGTTGCACCCATCGTTCCGACCAAACCTAACATCTTACCTGTATCAGTAAATATTTCTAATGCGCCTGTTGGATTTGCGCTTACATTTTTTGCTTCTTCATGCCATTTATTTCTTACTACATCTGCATTTGATGAAGTTAATTGCGCTCCCCATTCTTTAATACCCTTCAATGTATCTTTAATACCTTGCGCCACTCCTGCTACCATTGATGGCTTATCTAAATAATCGTCTTGGTTATTCCTTATTGTGCTATTATATATTTCAAGTTCTTTGGGACTTAAAACTTCTTCAGCAATTTTATTTGTTTCTTCTTTATCCTTGTCGCCTGTCCAATCAAACAATACATCAGTATTTTTATTTCTTATCCTCGCTTGGCTTACTTTATTAGCAACTTGGTTAATGCCATATTTAGGATTATCAGTCAATAGATTGTCTCGCACTTCTAATGCCATTGGTACTAAATCAACATTCTCTCTACTTAGATAAGTATTTACATCATCATCTTTTAAATATTTATCCATTGCTTGCCCAACTTTCATCGGGTCTATTTTATCAGCAATAAACGGGTCATTAAGGTCAAGCCCTAAATCCTTTATATCTTTTGCGAATGATTTATTTTCTTTGGCGAATTTCTTTATTGCAGCTTGATAAAACAATGGTTTGGCGTTTGTTCCGCTAACACCTCTTAAATCTTTAGCCACATCTTCGTACCTCGCCGCTACTTCTGCTGCGTGTTGTTGCAGCCTGTTATTAGTTTCGTTAGTTCCATCGTTATCAAATGCCAATATTTCTTTTGCCTGAATACCATCGCTAACACCTTCCCGTACTGCAACATCAATAGCCGTATTCTTTGCTAACTCATCATCAAAGTTTGGTGATTTTTTTGATACTAATGTCTTAACAGGGTCAACATCATTCTCGTCATTAAACGCATTAAGATGCTCTGCTACTTTTTTATTAAACCCCTCTTTATCGTAGCTATACGGGTCGTACTTAATAGAACTCTTAACTGTCGTGTTCGGTAGTTTCTGCGGCTTTTCTCCTTGTGATAATAATTCTAATTGAGTAGGGGAAGATATACCTGATGGCTGCTCTGATTTTTTGCCAAATAAGTTTAAGTATGAGTGAGGGTTTCCAGAATTGAAAGTTTCTTTTTTTTTTACGGCTGGGAAGTATTGGTCATAGAAATCATCTTTTGACTTAGTGTAATCTTTGTCTGCTGATAACCCTGAATAAAGAAAGTCAATATCAGCCTTTGATGAGTATTTTTTCTTAAACTCATCATACGATTTAGTGTACTTGCCATCGCTGACAAGTCCTTTGTATAATTTCTCTAACGGGTCACCTTGTGGTGGCGCATCTGTTTGTTCTTCTATGATAAAATCTTCTGCCATTAGTCGTATTTACCTTTTGGTTTAACTATCTTATCCTTTTTCTTAACGTCATCTATTGCTTTCTGTGTAGCATTCCCTTTATCTTTTGTAGGCAAGGCATTTGTTATATCATTAAAGAATGCCTCTACGGGAACTGTTCGTGGCTCTATACCATTACCTGAATAAGTAACTTCAGTACCATCGTCTGACATTATAAATTTATTGGGCGATTGTTTTAAGATTCCCGTTCCCGTTGAAAGATTATTTATAATTTCTTGTCTTGGTACAAATTCTCCATTATTCCGAGACGCTTGGTCATGATAAGATTTTAATTCTCTGATAGCAAGCAATTCATTTTTATCTTCCCTGCCTTGATATATTGCATTATTGGCGTATATTTTTTGCATTGACCTGTCAAAATTAATCTTAGCCCTTCTGTCCCACTCATCATTTTTAACTTTCATCGCCCTATCCTCATTCCTTTCGCTTATTAACTTACTTGGCTTAACATCAAGATTGACATATTCTTCCATTGTTTGTGTGGCTACTGCTTTTTCAAGGTCGGTCATACCTCTTGTGCCATCGGTGAATGGTTCAGGTTTACCATATATAGCTATGAACTTTGGGTCATTTATTTTTGCCTGATACCTATTTGTCAAGTCTTCAAGTTCTTCATCTGAATATTTATTATTAACCAACCCTGCAAAGTTCCTGCTTTGATTCTTAGAAACTACATCAGTTAATAGTGAACCATAAAACTGCTTTGGTGTATTTTGAGCATCGTAAACTTCTTTATCATCTTTCAATGGGTCTGTTTTACTTACGCCAACAGTTATTGGTATTGCTCTTTTAGCCCCTCTTGCTGTTTTTAATTCCTTATCTAAATCAGGTACGGAATATTTATAAAGTAAGTTTTCGTCTTTTGTTGTATCAAGTTTTGATATTGGTGTATTTCTTCTTCCTATAAGTTGTTGGTGAGCATCATCGGCATAGATTCCTTTCTTGTCATTCATGATTTGCTTTTGTTGCAAATCTTCCCATAACTTACCTTGCTTGCTTTTATTTATTACATCATAAACCGATGCTTTCTTTTTTAATATTTCAAGTTGTTCTGCGGGGGTAATGTTTTGTTTTTTCATCCCTGCTTGGTACGCTAATTTATAATCACCATAGGCTTTTGTTAGGTCACCAATATCTGAATCTCTAATGCCTGACATATTTCTTGCAAACTCATCATCAAGCATTTTATCTTGCTGCTCTTTATACCTTTCTTTACGGATATGTTCACCGTATAGTTGCTGACTAAGCCTATCTAATGCAGGCGTAGCCGTAATAAAAGCATCGCCGTATGGTAACCTTTCTGTTGGCATTATTTTTAATTAATCTCTTTGAAATTCATCTTGGCTCATTGTAAAGTTTGGTGTACTCGTACTTGTTCTGCCGCCACCGCCTCCAAGCAAACCACCCGCTATACCGTAGCCAATTCCTGCCCCTATCTTATCTGCTCCTGCTACTGCATTCATTCCTCCTGTACCTTTAAGCTGCATCGCATAATCCTGCTTTCTTCTAAAGATATTGTTTTTAAATTGCCCTACTTGAGAATTTATTCCCATTGAATATCTTTCGTTCTCTAACTTTTTATTTGCATTGGCAACATCTAAATTTAACGTAGCATCATTTGTTCCTTGTTGTATCTGTGGTAATATACCAAGACCACCACGCCTGTCATGCCCACCTCTCAATGCCATTAACTGCTGACGTTGTATATTCCTCATTGCTTGATTATATTGGTCAGACGGCAAGCCTTCGCCTGCTCTTGCTTTTGCCAAGCGTTGATTTTCGATGAACTCTTGCGGCACTTGTTCCTCACCAAGTCCTTTCAATAATTTCTTACCTTCTTTACGTTGAGCAATACCAACTCCTAAATTTACCAAGCCCCCTATTGCTTCTGCGGCGGCTGCGCCTGCCATTAGCGGGTTCATCTGAAATCTTGGTGAAAAATCTATTCTCATAATCTAAAAATTTCTCGGTGATGTAATAAAATTAATGTACGGCATATTGAACTTCACTTGCTCGTCTGCTGATGTTGATGGACAAATAAATTTAACAGCGCAATAATTCCCCCCAAGAAAGTCACCTTCTGCAAACCCTACCCTTTCATCTGCCCTGCTATTCATGTCGTAATTTAATGCTGCTACAAGTGCAGTTTCTTGTAGCTCGTAATTACTTTCAAGTATTTTACTTTCTTGTCTCAAATTAGTTTGTGGATTAACTGTCGAAGTTAATACATCTCCTTTGTTTGGCGAACTCCATACCTTGTTAGATTGATAGCCAAGTGATAAGTATTTTTTCTTGATATAAGGGTCTTGACTAAAAACGGGCATAATGGAAGACGGGTACTGCACTCCGTAAAAGTTATTATACTTATCGCTATCATGCGTCCACGAATCGCCGCCTTTATACGTTATAAGCAATGCGCCAAGCGTTACCATCATTTCAGGATGATAAGAAAGGAACGACTCATAAGTGTTAGATGGCTCATTAAATGATAAAGTGTATGCGGCATCATCAACGGTTTGTTCAAATGCGAATATGCAGTTATTGGCTTTTGAATCATATACTCCATAAATCTTGTAATTACCTGTTCTTAATACTCCATGTTCGCTTGCCCATGAATTTATTTTATACAACTGCGATATAGGCGTAATGCCATCAAGTGAAAGCCTGCACCATATACCTCTGAATGTATAAAAGAAATAACTTGAGTTATTAAAGTCAACCCATGCTTCAGGATTATTACCAACTCCAAAATCTCCCAAATAATAATTAACAGGATTAAGCAATACATCTGTTGCGGCAAGTAACGTATTGCCTGCTGAATCTTTTGAAATTTGGTTGAAGATAGGTACAGAGCCAATTTTAAATTGTTGCCCTATTCTTATGTACCTATCTTTTACAGACATCTTTAATATGCTGCCAAATGACCTATCAAGGTCAATAAAGTTGTTAAAGAAAAATCTATTCGTTTGATTGATACTTGTATTTTGTTGGTACTCCCTCGAAAATCTTATCGTTGCAGGGAAGTAAGTTTCTCTTGCATCTCTTTCAATAGTTAATCCCCTGCCATTGTCATTTACTGCACTCTCAAAGAAGTCTGACCAATTTGCATCCATTAATGATACGGTATCAGTAGTAGTTGCTGCGGGGAGCGAACTATCGTACATTGTTCTTTGATGGAAATAAACATCTCCTTCTGCCCATACATATATTGCGGGTTGAATTGATGTTTGGTCTTGCGTCATTCCTCTGTGATAATTCACACCATCCAATTCATAGATGTCGTATTCTTCTCCCCACTCCCAATAAACACTATCCGCAACATCTGTTGGATTTGTCATTGGCGTATAAATCATCACAAGCATATTAACTGTATATGCGGGTGAAATCGCTCCGTCTGGTTTTTTAACCTTGATAAATAAAACATCATCCGCGGGTGAACTACCCCCTGTTGGTGTTCTTAATACTGTTCCAAGTATCTCATAATCGGCATTCCAAATGTCCCCATTATAAGCGTCTGATGTTATTCCTGCTATTACTTTAATCCTGCTATCACTTGCTATTGGTGCTGTGCCATAAATAAATTGGCTATTTGCTGCTTTATATTTCTCAATGTTTGCAAGATTAAAATACATGAAGTCTGCATCACTTTGGAAGTCGGCAGTTTCATACATTAAGAAGTTAGCATAGGTCATTCTTCTCCTTACCCATGCAAATGTTACTGCCCCTGCGGGTGGTAAATGATTTATCTCTGCTGTTATTACAGGAGTTTGTACATCGCTACCATCAAGCGTAAACGATGGCGTAGTAACCATGAAGTCATTATCGCTATCTGTTGGATTTACAAACGTAGTCACTCCGGGCATTACCCTGCCTTGCTCATCCTTATAAGCAATACCAAAAATATAGTTCGCATCCCACATCCAAACTTTTTCTGTTGATATAGTATCTACGACAGGAGTTCCGGGAGTTACTTGTACCTGTATCGGGTATGCGCCGGGATAATTAAAATTTGATTGCCAATAATTATCTGCTTGACTACCTATGATTGACGGTACGGAAGGGTACGCATTAAATTGAGCATACAAGGCTTGCGCTACATCGTTAATTGTATCTCCGGGTACTGATGTATAATTACCAACTAATCTCACTCCAAATGTTTCCCCGATTGCAGGGTTGCCATTAAAGAAAATATAAATCTTATAAACCGTCCCTACGGGTACACTTCCATTTACTGTGAAAACAAAAATTGCGCCCCCTGTATTTACATAGGTGATAGAAGGCGCATCCGTATCGGGTGGCGAATTAGTTACATTCTCTGCTGTGATGGTAACGTCTAATTCGTTGACAGGGTAATTATCGAAGTTCTCTGTTATTGCCGCAAGTTCGATTGTGTTACCATTAGCAGAGCATTGAGATTTTGCTTTCTTTGGACACCAATCAAAAAGCTGCAACGCTTCTTCTACATCTATTGGTGGGTAAATATTATCGTTATAAAACAGATAATCGTATGTTGAATTATCTGGAATGTTTAACTGCGCTTTATTCAAGGAAACTGCTAACACAAAATCCTGCCATGTAGATGAATTGTTAAACCGAACCGCAATTTCAATATCAGTTACATTCTCATCCCCTGTTTCTACTGTGAATGTGATGAAGTTATTCTTTGTGTTATCCGTATCGTTATCGCTCCCGTAATACCCTATTGGTAATGGTATCTTCCCGTAAGTATTGAAAGTTGATTTTTCAAAATCATCATACACCCATCTGTAAGTAGGCATTACTAATTTCTTGCGAAGGGAATTTGAATTTCTTGTAGCATCCGTACCATAAACAGATAGTACAGGACTTACGGGCGGCATCTTTGCAAGTTCAATGAACGGAACTTTTATGTAAGTATAATCACCGTCCTGTATATGCTTTACGTTGCACTTTCGGGGGCTTACATTTCCATCCGTCCAAAAAAGTAAATCACCTTCTTCTTCGTCACGATAAATTATATCAACATGAATGATTTTATTATACTGCGTAAATTCTAAAACATCATCACCATTCGTGTCTGTTATGTTCTCAATTAACTTTGTTCTTACAGGTGCTGTGGATGGGTTACTAAGAATAACTATTGAATGTTTATCTTCGCTATTCCATATAAACTCAAAAACCCTGTCTCTTAAAACATCAGCTTTCGCTCCTATACATACATTTGTACCATCTGGTAGAACATAAGGAACGACTACATTCCCGATAATATTTGTAATAGCAATATCGCTTGACCCTGCTTCAGAATCCTTTGTCACATTTAAAGCATCTACATAGTCATCCTTTTGCAAGTCATAATAACTGTCATCAAGGTTCATCCTACGCAATACTCTTTTTATCTCGGTCTGTCGCATTAACTATTATAATGGTGTTTCTTTAAAGAATACATATTGTTCGTCTACTGAAATATAATTTGCTGTGGCAAGTTTAAATCTTGCGCCTTTTGATTTATCATAAAAAACATTATCTCCAACGGCATAACTATTACATGATGCGGGGATTGCTATAACTTCCCCAAATACCCAACTCGTATTCACGGTAGAAAACCCGTTTATACTCGCCCCTTCTTCTATTATAATTTGAGTCGCCCCAAACAGTCCTGTAAGTGCCATTGTTTTTCATTTACGCTTTTATACAGAATTTTTGGTTCTCTCTTATTACTTGTTCAAATGTTTGCAACTGAACAGGGGTTATCATTCTTCTTGCCTCTGTCAATCTTGCATAATAATTCACATCGGTGTCTAACCTTAATTTCCAACCAATGAAAGTTATAATTGCTTCTCTCAATCTCCTGTCTACTAAATAATCTTCATCTTTTGTTGGACAACTTATATATTCAAATAGTATTTCGTCAAATGGGAATCCGGGAGGAACAACTATTACATTATTTGCGTCGTCTACCCTGCATTCGCCAAACTGAACCAAGCCGCCACCTACACCAAATAGCGGCGTATAAACTCCGTTGTAATAATAATTCAGAAATGGGAAAACAGAGTTGCTGCCACTCCACCCACTATTTACATCGGCAGTTAATGAACTTACTCTATCGGGTTGTAAATCTTTATACGTTGTAAGTGCGTTATTAATTCTTAATGTACTTAACTCACCAATATTATTCATCACTCCTATCTTTACCCAATTAGTATAGTCAACAGGTAATGTAAATGTATCGTTGCCGTTCTTTGGTATGCGAATTGTTTTCGGCTCTGCGGTAACATTATAGTGAGCATTCTCCAATGCACGAAAAGCAAGTATCCAACACTTATCGAAGTCGCCAACACTTTTGTCGTATTGGTCAAGTGCCATCGCTACACATTCTTTTATTGGTATATACTTCGCTGACATAATTAACTTGCTTTATTTCCTGCGCCAATATCGTCTTGTACGATGTCTTTTGGCAACTGCATTCTTTGAATCATTTTTGTGGTCACATTTTGAAATATAACTTCGATAGCGTCATCAGGTAATGCCATTGTCTCTGATAAATCAGAAGTTCTACTGCTTGCCATCTCTGCATAAAACGTCAAACCAAATAATGAACTACCATCTGCTGCCATTAAAATTATTTTACTCCCGTTTACTTTATAACTTCCACCCGGAGGTTTTGGCATATAATTTCTATACGCTGTTCTTTTTGATTTGATAGGTAAAAAGCTATCACCTCTACCCCTACTTGCTTCAACAGGGTAAACATCCGTTATACTATATCCAAGTGGTAATGATACGGGCGGTTGAGGCAATACAGAATACCATTCCCCTGTAATTGTATCTTGAGTTAATGTTGGTAGCGAATAAGTGATTAAATAACTTTCGGGCATTGTTAATGCACCCTCTACTTTGGCTAAATTGAATACTTGCCCAACCAACGTATATGCTAATGCCGCATCAATATAAAGCAATATCTCCATGTCCGAGACAGAGAAAGAACTATCGGGATATGTATTGGCAATGTGCCTTTTACATCTCTCAATAAACATCTGCTTGCTATAAGTTATCAATGATGCCATTTACTACTCTCCCGTTAATTGTACTGATTTACCGAAATTCATAAAGTCAGGGTCTTTAAATGACACCCCTAAATTAGTGAGCATTCTTTTTGTGATTTCCCTTGAAGAGTAATCATCCCATTGTGGCTGAACACTATTTGCTGCATCATAAGTTTGTCTGCCATCAACATCAAAAGTGTATGCCCATAAAACATCAACTGGCTTCGCTACATAATCTAAATCTGCTGATGTAATTGTGTTTGGAAGAAAACTATAATGGTCTTCATACTCTAAGAAATAATATTTATTATTAGCTACACTTGGAGGGTCAATAACACTTTTATTAACTGCTGCTATTTGCCCTTGATTTATTCTTATAGCATCAAACCCATTAACTCTTACAGCAAGCCTGAAACTGAAATCAACGGGCTTGCCTGCGTCGCCCGTTGTTACTGTCAGCGTCGAAGGCTTTGTAAAAGGGGATAATTTTTGCAGTATAGTTTCATCAAGTATAAGCCCTGTATTTACTCCTTCCTTCCCGTTATTTCTTGCTTGAAATCTTCCAACTAAATCATCGAAGTAAGTTGATTGTGCGTCGTTCCAATGATTAGCGAAAGCGGTTGACTTTAAACCGCCTGATTGATTTTTTAAAATCAAGTCAAGTGAAAACGTATATAAATAATCAACGCTTAATGCCATTACACTTTATTGAAAAAATGCCCCGCTAACGCAGAGCATTTCATTTTACATAGATTTGGATAATTCATTAACCATATATTCCTTCAAGTTGAGCATAAAATTCTTCTCCTGCTTCTGTTTGAGAAAATTCTATCAACTTGTTTAATTGTCCTTCTTTTGATTTTATTCCTGACATATCACAAATCTCTGAACCTTTCTTAGCCCATACTGCTTTGTTGGGAATAATAGTAGTTGAGATTTCCCCTGTCTCCAATGCTTGCTCAACCCAAGTTGTTACCTGAACTGATTTATCATTATATGTGTCAACGAATCTTTTTGCATCGGTATTTGCCACCTTCCTATATTCTGTTCTATACGCCTCATCACTCAACGCAATGTTCGTAACATAATCTTCTGATAAGATACCTAAGAACTTACCATGTGAGCGCATCTTTTTCACATCTGCCTTTCTTGCAAGCATCATTGCTTCTTCCATCTTGTCAAGATTTTCAGATTCCATCTTGGCTGCTCTTTCACTATCAACAGCTATATATTGTATTTCAATATTTGGTACTCTGTACGGGCTATTGCCATTCCAACTTGCCCAATCAAGATATGTTTTAAGTATTACATCATATCCGTAGCAATACAAATAACCGTTTAAGAAAAATAATTCTCTTGTTTGCTTTGTAAATTGTTCAAGTGTCTCTTTGTCTTTTGGTTGGTCATCAATAAAAAGAGTAGTACATCCATCGTAATAACGAATTGGATAACGCCCCGGCGCACGTTCTTTGCCACTCCACGGGTCTAAATTATTCCCAATCACTTTACCATTTGCATCACGTTTAGCAGGCCATAAAATTGAACTTCTTGTAAGAAGATTCATTCTTGGTTTGTATTCAGGCTCTGGTCTACGCCGTCCTGCCTCGTCATACACATTTAATTTTTTTTCATTCTTTACGGGCAATACATACGCATACTTGGTATCGGTGTCCGTGTGTTGAATAACTTGTTCTTTTGTTGCCATATATGAAATTTAAATTATACTTTTCCATCTCTTGCCCAACACTATCCTTGATATGCTGCTCTGGTTAGTATTGAACATTTTTGCTATTTGGGCTTGGCTATAAAACCCATCATCATACAGCTTTTTAATAATTCTTATATCTTGTTCCCTATACTTAGATTGTGGATTTTTTTCGCCCGGAAACCCCTTTCTTCTGCCTTTTTGAAAAGCATGAATAGCGTTCCCTTTATAAGTAGTCCATTCTAAGTTTTCAATATAATTATCGCTTGGGTCTGAATTTAGATGATTAACGACAGGGTGATTATTTGGATTTTCAATAAACGCCTGCGCAACCAACCTATGAACAGAAGCCATTCTTTTTACTGAATCTTTACAAAGAACTACTCTGCGATAACCATTATCTTTCTTACTAACCATCAACACGGTTTCCCCTTTTCTTCCCATCACTCTCATTCCCCTTCCCCAAATTTTAGGAAGGCTTTTAACATTCCCGTGATTACTTATTTCGTATAATCCTTCATACCCTTTAATGGGTTTAAAAATTTCTTCTACCATTTTTTCAAAAGGCAGGCGGTAATGAAGCTACCGCCGAACCTCTTGATGTTATCAATAACAAGTTGCGATGCTTCATACCGTAACTTGCTTAAAATCAACTACTACGCAGCCAAACCTCTTAGTAAAGAGAATTGCTCTGCGGCAGTAACTCTACTACCGACATAACAAATCTGCTCATACTTGTTTGATGCTTCCGTTGTTTTTGTATTCTTAGTGTAACCTAAATCCCATGAGTAGATTTTTACTCCGGCAGGAATTTCAGGGTTACGCTGATACACCCATTGTAGGTATGGTCTTGTAGAACCCATCTTCGCATCTTGTGTCATTCCTTGTGGAACTACCAAGCCGAAGAATGCTCTATAATCACCTACTGTTGGTTGGTAACCGAACAATGATGGTGCAGAGAAACCTTTATAACGATGGAAGTGGAAAGAATATGTATCAGTTGCGAATGATTTGAAACCATAAGAAACGGCTGCTTCCTGACCAAAACCTACTGAACCGTAAGTTACCATTCCATTAGGATACTTACCAAACAACAAGTTGTTGATGTCTTGTCTTTGTTGGATGTCCTGTAAGAAATGATACTCAGCCGGGCCACCATTATAATCAATTACTTTGGTAAGATTTTGGAAATCACCAATTGTGAAATTGTACTGAGTGTAAACAACATCACTACCTCTTGAAACAACTTCAGGGATACATCCGATAGTACCAATGTCAGAAGTGTTAGAATAAGGTACACCTTCCATTACTGCATCTTCAATAGAAACCATCATTGCTTCATTCATGGTTTTTACTGCAAGTCTTGGAAGATAAAACTCATCTTCGCCAAAATCAATTTGCGTTTTGTTCATACTGGCAAGGTCACTTGCTTTAACTGATGCACGAAGCACAGTTGCAGTATTATCATAACGATATAATTTTGGTTGTTGAGTTCCTTGTGAATCAGAAGACTCACCCGCAAGTTGGTTACCGAAAGTTTCCAAACCTTCGCCTGCAAGCAAGAAACCTGATGCCGCTGAACCGCTATTCAACGCATAAGCACCAAGTGGAACAAGGTCTGCTGTGAATGCGCCTGCTGTTCTTACAATGTTTTGAATCCTTGCTTTACGACCATTAGAACGAAGTTTAACGGTCTGTAAGTTAAGGAACGGCGATTGTGTGCCTGCTGCGTTGTTATAAGAATCTGGTGATTTGAAAGTTATAGAAACTGTTGCGCCTGCTGTTGCATTTACGTTAGCGTTGTTAATACCAACTCCGAAAGGACGGCCTTTCTCAAAATGTGAATATGTGTTTGTTGTAGTAGTTTGTTCTTCTACTGTTGATGCCCCAAGCATTTCGGAAGCAAGCATATAAGAACTATTACCATACTTGGCTATCAATTTAGGTTTCCATTCAGGGATAACGAAATTGAGTTCATTGAAGATGCCTGTTGTTAGCCCCGTAGGGTAGGCTATCGTTCCGGGTGCGCCAGTTGCACCCCTATAAATTGCCGGTACTGCCATTTTAAATTAAATTTTTTGTTTTAAAGAATGATTCGATTACCCAAAGGCCATCTTCTCCAACTTCTGAAGTTCTGTTTGCTCAACAGCCGTTGTGTTGAAATCCCTTTGAATACTTCCATTTCCTCTTGTCTCAGTTGCAATCACTCTTTTTCTTTCTGCGTTTACTGCTTGTCTTGCGATACTTTGAGCATACTTATCAAAGTTGTCGTTAATTAAAACCATCCTTGCAAGTCTATCAGGTAAAAACTTTCCCGATTGGTCGTAGCACGTTTTAGTAAGATAATCAAAAACGGACAATGAATTTTGTCTCGCCTTCTCAAAATCTTCCCTTTCTGGTACTACGGAAACATCAAATTGCATTTGGTTATTTGCGTCATTGATGCTTGCCTTTAATTGGATGTCTGTTTCTTTGAGTGAATTGATTCCGGGAACTGTAATGTTGTTGTAGTCTTCCAAAGATTTTGCGGTACTGGCTTTATAATCTTCGTAATCACTATTAACAACGCTTTGTTGTGGAAGTATATCTGGTAACTCGATTTTTTGTTTGTATGTCGAAAAGTATTCGTTTGCCTTTTGTATGTCATTCTCCTTCCTCTGCTCCATTCTCAACTTTTCTTTGCGAAGTTTCATTGGGTCGTCAATGAAATTATCTTCATCTAACTTATAAAATGAATTATACTCATCGTCTATCAATTCGCTATCGAACTTTGGATTCTGCATTTTTATATACAGTTTCAACTTTTGCTCGTCAGCCATTGTATCAAGCCCTGTCATTAGTTCTTGGGCTTCCAAGTAATTTCTTACTTCCTTAGTCTTGCCTTCTTTTAATAGTTGATGAAGTTTTTTGCTTTCTTCGTTAGCGAAAGCGATTTCTGCGGCAGTTGATTGTGGAGTAGTTCTTAGTCTTTCAAGTTCTGCTTTAGCCGCCTCAATACTTTCCCAACCAAAATTAGTTTTTAGAAAATCACTTGCGTCTAATACTTGTTCTGCGGGAAGTGGTGCGGGAGTTTCAGTAGCAGCCGTGGGGGGAGTTTCAGTCGAAGGTGCGCTAATCGGTTCTTGAGAAATTATTTTCTCTCCCCCAAAAGCCATTCGTTCAAACTCGCTAATCTGTATCTGTTCGGGAGTTGGCTGTGCTGCTACGGTTTCAGGTGTGGACACACCATTAGATGCTTCAATAGCTTCTGTCATACAAATATTGGATTTTAACTACGTTTACAAAATTATACTAAAATTACAAATAAAAAAATATTTTAATTAGGGTACGCTTTTATTTGGTATGTCGGTAAAATGAACTTCGGTTTCATGGCGGGTTCAGGTAGCATTTCAATAGAGCCAAAGCAAGGGAGTAACGCCATCATTAAGGATATAATTACATCCGACTTTGTTCTGTCAGAATGGTTATACTCAAGTGCTTGCTGAAGCATGATTGGGAAAACAATGCGATGGCAATTACCGTTATACCCGTCCACCACCGTACCATCAAAATATTTCTTCGCCACTTCAAGTTGCATGGCGAATTGGAAAGGGTTGGCACTCTCCGACCCCGGCTTTATCATCTGATGTTTCTTTGTAATATCAAGCGTTATTCTTGGTGTCCATTCAAGGAAACTTTGGCAATCTTTTGCCAAGAAATAATCGTAGTGATGCGTTCCTGCATCTATCTCAAAATTTACTTTCGCCCCGTACCACATACAGGCTAACCTTGCTTGCTCGTATAAGTGCTGCATAAGTCTTGGCTTACCCATGTACAACGCAACGGGATAAAGCCCCGTTTCCACTCCATCAATAATATGAGATTTTTTAAACACGCATATTGTAGCAGTAGAACCATTTATTGTAAACCCACTCTTGATTGTATCTACGCCGATAGAATATCTTGTACTATTAAGCGGCAACATACTGCCCCTGTGGTCATAAAAGTTTTCTCTAACAGGTTTTTCAAATAGTAACCATTCACCCGCATCATCATCCATGAATCTTGTTTCTTCCCATACTGCTTCTTTATTTGTAAAAATGGAAGTCTTCTTTACCTTCTCACCGTACAGTCTGCATTTTCTTAAATACCGTTGGTTCATTTCAAGTTCCCGTAATTGATTCATTATTCTTTCTTCGTTGAACTCACATTGGCCTGTGGCAAAACTGAACATATCGTAGACGTCCAATGGGAAGTCACGACGATGCTCCATTAACTGCTCACCTTTTTTCAATTCTCTCTCTTTCATGATAACCGTTCTTGCGCCTTCGGTAATCATCTTCCCGTCATTACCCATTATTGGTTCTGCGGGGTCATCTACTACGCTTTGTCCAAACTTATCAATACATCCTGCATACCCTTCTGTTGCAGGAACAAAATATCTTACTACCTTATGTGGTGTTTTTAATCCGAATGGTTCTTTAGTATTTGGGTTGAGTGCATTCTGGTCGGCTTCATTCCAAAATTGTTGATAGTGTTCGCCGCCTTTTTCTTTTGGGTTTACCGTAGTTGGCATATAAGCAAACCCAACTTTGTTTCTACCAACTCTTAATGTTGGAGAAACTTTAGACCAATAGGTATTAATATTTATACGGTGATACTTACCACCCTCATCAGGTAACAGAAACGAAACCCTGCCGGAATCGTAGCTATTAATTGAATTAGAAAGATAATCGCAATAAGAATTTAACCCTTCTCTTTTTTGTATCACCCCCTTCGCTGCTTTTTCAACAGGCTTAACAAACCTTACAAAGTTTTCTGCCTTGCTATCGAAGTCTCTAACGAAGCATGGTAGCATTGCTTTAAAGCCACGCATGAACATTGCCTGAAAATTCTTCTTAGCAGCATCGTCATCGAATGACATCGAACCACCTCTTTTTTCTTCCGTCCTTCCGCATATCCACCACATCCAATAAAATCCTAATGATGTCGCACCCTGCCTTCTACCCTTCCCTCTCGTCACACCAAGTACATCGGTTTCAAAACAAATGAACTCCATGAATAAAAAGAATACTCTATCTGCTTCACGGTATTCAGGTTTTTCTCCATGCTCCAATTCCCAATGATTAACATACCCCCAATAAGATGCAGGGATGTAAGTAAGAACATTATTAATAGAAGCATACACGCCTTCGCCGTATGTCATTCTTTTTTCTTCTCGTTCTACCCATGCGGCTTGTAACTTATTGTACTTCCCCCTTCTTTCATCAAATGGTACAGATGCAATATCTATAAGTTCATCATCATTTGTAAATGGGTGGTCTATTCGACGAAAGTATTGTTCGTCTTGCGGAAGATTTGCATAAAGAACTTCTTCATCTTCACGCAAATCACGATAAGTACATTTTATTCCTTGTATTTCTACTTCCATTTATTGATTATATATTATCCAATCCCCATCCCTGTTTTGATAATATAATTTACCATCAGCCATCTTTTCTAATTTTAACCCACCAGAAGGTATTGTCGGTTGTAATGCTCTTGCTGATGCTGTATCAGATGGTTTTAATTGTGGATTAAGAATGCCTAAGTTTTGACGGGATGTTAGTACGCTATTATTGTAAGTTGTTTTATCCATGTCAGGGAACTTGAATGATGTCGTTTTCGACCCCGGCCAATTATCAATTTTGCTCGTCCCTTGCATTAGTTTGTCTGCATTTGGGTTACCCCTTCTTGCTTCAAACCCTCTTACATTTTGTGCCAATGCTTCCATTTCTGATTGTACCGCTTTTACATGGTCAAGAGAAATGGTTGTATTAGGATTTTCTTTTTTAAATTGATTAAACAACCCTGTCGCAAGCCCTGTTTCTTTTTTATCAAGTAATGGAGAACCCTTGTAGCCTTTCTTGTCCAAAAAATCAATATACGCATTCCATTCCCTTCTTTGTTGCGGGGTTAGTGATTGTGGGGGGTCTTCGCCGCCTCCTTTTGATATTCTTATTTTCATGCCATTTGCATTTGAGGTTCTTGTTGTGGTTGTTGTTCTTGCTGCATTGCTTGTTGCTGCTCTGCCATTGCTTGCATTTGTATTCCTTCTACCATGTTTTTATTCTCTTGTTGCAATGGTAGTGATATATTAGGAACTAATAATTGAATGGCAGGCATTAGAATTTTTACCATTGTCCCTGTTTCATCTTTAGCGCATATCGCCATAAATCCTTTTAGCAACTCTAATTCCTTTTGCTTAGTTGTTTCAAATTCTTTTAAATCTTTTTCAGCATTTATTTTTTCATCCTGCAATTTCTTAGCTTCTTCTGCTGCTAACTGTGCGGATTGTTGTTGGACTTCTGCATTTTGTTGCTGCAATTTTTCGCTATCTTCTCTTGCTCTTTGTTTGTTTTCTTCTATTTTATTTGCAAGATATAGTTCGGCTAACTTAAAGTTCTTAATATTTCTTATAGTGAAAGCATCCTTAAATGATATAAGGGGATTACCATTTCCATCCACCGTTTGCATAGCGACTGAAATATTCTGCTCCAATAATTGTCTTTCATACGCTGTTTGTTTCATTTTTACAAATACCTTGAACTTGGTATTTATTAAATCATCTTCGGTTTCTTTTTTACTTGTAACAACATCCTGCCACATACACATACAAATCTTTTGAAGTGTATCTTCCATTATTTGATTGTGTGCATTAGGGATAAAGTTGGTTGCGTTGTATGAACTTGTATTTTGCCCCTCTGCTAATTTTGCAGGAGTGCGTTCAGGCAAATCACTACCATCCCTGTAAAGAGGTACACCAAGTAATGAACGTATCTCCATCCCTATTGAATTTAAGAGATTGGATAGTTCCATTATATTATTAATGGTTGGGTCGGCGGTTGGTGCGCTGAATGGTGGTGCTTCTCTTTCAAGTGGGTTAAGTCCTTTACTACTCCATAACTCAACTCCTGTTTGGTCTTTTATTCTTACAATTTCTTCCCACGGTAATACATCTCCTGTACCATTGGTAATATTTCTTGCGCTTTCAACATCTATACGATAAGTTCCGGGAGATAGTTTTGCGATTAATTGTTTTCTTTTAAGTTTTGTTAGCGCATATTCCCTCAATGGCTCAATGGCTCTTTCAAATAAGGATGGCACATACTCACCCGTGTTACTTGATATGTTTATGCTATAAGAAAACAATGAACCATGAAGTACAATATCAGGTAAGCCCCAATAAATCATTTGTCTTCCGTAGGGGGCATATACTCCTTTGTAAACTTTATCTTTTGCTTTTTTAATTACCGTGGCTTTCTCGGAAGTTGGTTTTGGTATCCCTTTTTTTGGTGTGATGTTTTCTTTGCCGTAGTTATCCGTCTTGCTTACATAGTAATCCGTAAGTGTTACTTTGATTTCAAATTCTATAACGTATATTGAACATTCATCCCACGGTGTATTGTTGTTGAAAGTTGTGTATTGTTGCCCCCAAAGGTGTGCGAAATTTACAAGTGGCGTTTGTTGAGAAGATGTTTTGGCAAGGTTATAAATTTGTTCTTCGGTTAATCCACTTGGGTTGGATGGACTTACGCCATACTTCTTTCTCAGTTCACGAACTTTTAAATTATAACATTCGCCAATATAGCCAAGTTCTTCTTTGCCTGTATCACTCATGAAGAAACTATAAAACACATTTCTTGGGATACATTTTCTCATTATGTATTCGTAATCGGTATCGCCTCTTTCTACTTTTGTACATTCAAGATTAAATACGATTTGGTCACGAATCATTTTTCTTTTCTTCACTCTTTCGTATTGATTCTCCAAAAGCGATGTCTCTAATTTCTTTTCAAACTTTATTTCTTTTGGTAGCCTATCTTCTAATTCAAAATATACTTTGGCAGAAAGTTCGTTATCGGGGACGTAGGCATTTGATGGCTCAAGTTGTACGCCCGTCTGTTGCTGCAAATCATCAATGGTTTCTACTTCTTTCATTCGGAACAAAGCGTCTAATTGTCTTTGCTCCTTCTCTTGCATACTACTATCATCTACTGCTGATACGCAAACATATTCTTCATTCTGTGCAATGGATTCTACAAGTGTGTCTACGAATTGTGCGCCTATCATTACGGGAGTTAAGTCAATCTGCACATAGGCTTTGTTGGCATCGGCAACATTCATGTAGGGAAGGAACTGTTGCATATCTTGTTTACCAAGCGACCATTTCTCAAGTTCATTCCATCTTAATGCTCTTGCTGCAAAGAAATTTAAGTTGTTGGTTTGCCCTGTTTGGTCAAGATATATTTTTTCGGCAATCTTTTTGCCTGTCTCTTTCTTTGCAATTTCCTGCGGGTCTTCAAATACTATCTGTTTGAGAATGTCATGAAATGGGGGATTGTCAGAAGAACGTGAGGTGGTTTCTGCCATTGGAATATTGGATTTCTCCAAAATTAATACTTTATTTTGATAATTTGCCGCAGATGTCTTCTACAAAGACTTTTACGACCCTTCTTTCCTCCCCTTTCCAAACGTATATAATTTCGTAATCGGAGTATTGATAAGTAAAAACTTCGTCGCCTTTTTTATAGCCGTACCCATTGTTAAGGATAACGACTCTGTCAAAATAATTCTTTCGGTAAGTAGGGGCAAGTTCGATGGCCGCTTTTCGTTCTACCCGTTGTGCGATTATGTTTCCATTAAGTGAGTGAGCATCTCCATTATCATCAAGCCTTGCAAATATTGAACGGTCATAAGGAATGGCATAAAGCCCATCTTCAAGTTCAAATGCTGAATGTTCTGAAAATCGGTTGTGATGGACTAAAAGAAAAGTTCCTTTCTTAATGCGGCTATTGCTTGTTACCGCTTCGCATACCACAGGGTTTTGTTCCCTTCGGTTATTGTTGTATTGTTTGGCTAATAGAAAGTTGATGCCGCCTAACTTGATGTTAGATTTTTGCTCTGCATCAACCTTAACCACAATTTTATTGTCGGTTGGATTCATGATACACCTATAATATCAACGTCCCTTAATACCACATATACTTGCCCATCAATTTCAATTTCAAAACCACTTGTTTGATTGAAGATAGCTGTACCGTCTTTGGTAATTGTTTTATCGGTTACAAGTTTACCTACGGTTATTATCTTTCCCCTATGGGCTTTTTTCTTTGCGCTATCGGGGATTAGAAGTCCGTTTTTTTCGGATTCAGGAACTTCCCTGATACACCACACGCAATTATTACAGGCTTTTATCATATTACATCAGTTATTATATACTGTGAAGTAAGTATTTGGCAGGCTACGGATGCTGCATTTTGCAAGGCACAACGATTTGATTTTACGGCATCAATAATGCCTGCTTCAAGTAAATCTTCCATTTCGTTTTTCTTGGCATTATACCCCACATTGCTATCCATTGGGTAAAATGATGCCTTGCCTATAACGTTACTTGGCTCGACTCCCGCATTTACACAAATCTGTTCAAGTGGTTTAAGTAAAACTCGTGCGATTAAATTCCCGCCGTTATCAGTTGGTATAGACTTGAAAGTTATTTTCAAAAATGATAAACCACCACCACTAAGGAATCCCTCTAAAATTGCACACTTAGTAGCCCTTACCGCATCATCGGCTCTGTCTTTTTTCTCTTTCATTTCAACTTCGGTCATTGCTCCAATGGAAAGTATAGCTACTCCTTCATTTAATCTTGCGATACGTTTTTCTATTTTTTCTTTCTCATCCTTATCTTCGGTTTCATCTTTTAATTTCTTTAAAGCATCAACGGTTTTCGCAAACTCTTTTTCATCTTTTGCCCCATCAACAATGATTGTACTTTCTTTCCCTACAATTACTTTCTTTGCTTGCCCTAACATTTTCAAAGTAACGTTTTCAAGTTTAACTCCTTTGAGTTCGTTAATGAATGTACCGCCCGTAACCGATGCAATATCTTCCATTACTCTTATCTTACCTTCTCCCATGAATGCAAGGTTTACGATACATCCTTTCATTGTCTTTTGTGCTACATTGAAAGTAAGTGTTGCTAATGCTTCCCCATCCGAATCTTCGCAAATGATAAGTAATGGCTTTTTAGTTCCTAATACCTTTTCAAGTATTGGCATTAATGGTGCAAGCTGTGAAATTGGTCTATCGTAAATTAAAATGTATGGTTCTTCTAATTCACATTCTTCTTTTGCAGGATTGGTAATGAAATATGGTGATGCCCAACCACGATGAAATTTAAAGCCATCAGCAATCTTAATACTTGTCCCAATACCTTTTGCTTCTTCAATCGTTACACTACCACCTTCGCCAATTTGTTTATACGCTTCTGCAATCAAATCTCCAATGACTGAATCGTTATTCGCACTTATCGTTGCTACTTGTCTTATCCTTTCAATATCTCCATCAATAGGTATTGCCATCTTCTTTAATTCTTCCACAACATACTCAACCGCCTTTTCAATTTCCGCTTTTAACTCATGTGGATTTGCACCTTCTTTAATTAATCGTAATCCTTCTGTAACTATTGCTTGAGTAAATAAGCAACAAGTAGTAGTTGCATCCCCCGCATCATTCATTGTTTTTTGCGCTGCTTCCTGAATGAATAAAACTCCCGCCTGTACTAACGGGTCGGTTGAATTAATACTTTGAGATACTCTCCACCCATCTTTGGTTACAAGGATTGGATAGTTTTTTGTTCCGTAGTCTTCAATGAAACTTTGGCTTATACATACTGTTCTACCCCTTGCGCCTAATGTACTCTTTACAGGATTGGCTACAAGGTTAATCCCTTCTAAAATCTTATCCATTGCGGATTCACCGCTACTTACTAATTTATTCATGGTCTTGTTTTAATGTATTCTTTTATAAATTTTGGATGACTATAAATCAATGGGGCTAAATCATTCCCGCTAAACCATAGTTCGCTATCAAACACATCGCTACCGTCAAGTTTTTTATCATGCGGAATATTAAAGACTCCTTCCTGCATCATAATTATTTTCTTCTTCATAACCTCCTTCTTCCGCACAAAACCATAATGGAAGATTAATATTTCTCTCAAAAAAGAATCATCTGCATTTGCATCTATTGACTCCCCATCACCAACAGATTTATAGTTTGTTTTTGCAAGTCTGATAACTTGTGTGCTGCATGGTTGCCTATTTTCGGGAACGCTTATTATAGTTTCACAATCTCTCCAAAGATTTAATCGGGTACATAAAAATGCTTCCTTGCCTGTTGCAATGGCTTCTCTGATTGCGGGGAAACAATCTTCGTGGATTATTTCATCCCCCTGTAATAGAAAATAATAATCAGTACCAAGAAAAGGTAGCCCTACATTTTGGAAATATGAAAGCCTCTCCTTCCCTGTATGTAAATCCCATTCTTCTTTTTTACAAGACACTACCATTGTCTTTCTATCTTCTTGTATTTCGCATAAGCCCAATGTATCATCATCCCCATCAATAGCCATAATAACAATTTGGTCGCAAAGTGCTTTTAAGCATCTTATAGCCTCTTGGAAGCAATAGTCATATTTGACCCCCTCCCGTATCATTATTAAACCACCTAATGTCATAATTTATACCCAAGTATTTCAGCAACTAATAAATAATTATCCTGCCCGTACTTTCTTACCATATCCCGATAAAAATGAGGCGTTATTAAATTCAAGTCATTAATTAAACTGCCGTTGAATGATGTTATATTTTTTGTTGCAAGTTTTTGCGAAATACCTATAACGATGTTTGGTGCTATTATTGCAGCTGCCAATGATTTAAAAAAACTACCTCTTGTCATACGAACTTATTTTTAAGGTCTATATCCTGATAAAACAATAACCTTTCTTTTACATAATCCCTTCTTTGCATTACTTCCGAATATCTGTCTGAATGATTTTTCAAGTTCCAAGATACTTTACCAACATGATTGAATTTCTCGTATCTCATACTTATTAAGTCATGGTCTTGATGCCCTGCTTCCCTTTTAAGATTAAAATTGGTAAAGCCAAGATTTTTCATTTGTTCCCATTGCCAACTCCCAACATCATAACTCCAATCTTCTACTGATGGGTCACGAAAATATCTAATACCGCCCCTTCTCATTTCATTCAAGTCAAACATCCAAAACCACGGCGATATTCTATCTTTTACTTTGTCGTTGTTTATATAGTTGCCATCAATCAATTCACCCACGCTAATACAACTTCCTTTCATTTCGTCTAAGTACCCATATACGCTTGCTTTGTATTCAACGTCCGTATCATTAAGTATTATTTTATTGGTCTTTATGTCGTTATAAATAATATTCAAAGCATTCTCATGCCCAACATTTGAATAGCCATCGAAGAAAGGTATTTCATTTTCATTTAACCATTGCTTACTTCCATCTGTACTTCCATTATCATAAAGCATTAAGCGCAAAGGAACGCCATCATAGTGATGCCTGACATAGCTGCAAAGCAAAAGTTTTACACAATCTAATTGATTCCAATTAACAGATACCAATGTAATGTCATTCATGCGTATTTCCATTTATAGCCGCCAGTAGATTTTCTTTTCCCCGAAATGCAGCCGTGTATATTAGCTTGTTCTAATCCGTTTTCTTTTGCTGCAATATTCCCTGATTCGTACCGAGCAATAATGCTGCCTGTTCTTTTATCCACCTTGAATACTGGGCGAGATTTAAAATGAGAAGAACCAGATTTATGATTTGTGTGGTTTTTTGGCATTATCCTCCCTAAAACATTTACTGCGTGTTTGGCATTTTCCGAATCTGTCGCCCATTCTAAATTTATCAGCCTATTGTCATTCTTTATTCCGTTTTTATGATTTACAGTTCTCTTATTTTCTGGGTTGAGCATAAATGCTATTGCTACTAATCTATGAACTTTATACGTTTTTCTATTTATTCTTTTGCCCAAACAAACCCTCTCATAGCCCCTTGCATCCAATGTCGGTTTAATTATTATCTCAGACTTCCCCGCATATCCCATATATGATTTTACGCTGCCCAATGACGACACAAAATATTCTCCGTCTACATCAATTATTTTCTTCCAAATTTCTTTCATATTTTTTTAATTATAGTTGTCCCCGCACTACAAAAAAACCATTCTATATTGGCTTCAAAATAATCCAACTCGTATTTTTTTGCTTCTATCTTCTTATTGGCACATATATTAGAGTTAGACATTTTACCATTCATGCTAACTTCTCCAACCATTTGCCTAATTCTGTCGTAAACATTAGCGTTTTTACCCCACCTTGTCTTATCGTGCGAACACAAAGTATCTTCTATGACATAGAAGCCTCCTGATTTTAAATATGGGAACAATGTCTCAAATGTCAATATATCATCTTCTGCCATGTGACTGCCATCGCAAATAATAATGGTAAAGTAATCCTTATACTGTTCCCCAAAAAGAACCAAGTCTACTTTGCTGCTTTGGTCAACCACATGGGTTTTAATTCCAAGTTCATGAAGATACTCGTAACCTTCTCTAATATCTGCACCATGAATTTCTCCATGCGGGAAATATTCACTCCACATCAATAAGCTATCGCCTTTATCAACTCCAATTTCAAAAAGATTAATCGGCTTGTATCGAATCGAATCGAACATCATGTCATAATATTGGCAATAATTATGACCGTGACTACTCTTGTCAGTTCCTTTGTTTTGCGCTATGACATCAAGGCTTTTCATATATCCATACATTTTTATCGGTTGTGATATTATTTATTCCTAAAGTATCATTAACTGCATTGTAAACTTGGTTGTCAGCATCCATTACTGCTGCATAATCATGCCCCGCCATTATACCGCCGCTTTTTAATTTAGGCATGAATGCTTTTATTTCTTTTACAACAGGGTCGTATTTGTGGTCAGCATCAATAAATATAAAATCAATGCTATTGTCTTCGTAAAGTTTAGCCGCATCCAACGAATCCATACTAAGCACATTAATGATATGGCTTACGGGTTCTATATTTTTTATAAACTCATCTCTTGTGTCACCTAAACTCCAATTATCAATACAGTCAAACTTTATTTTCTTCCCTGAATTAATAATTTCCACCGCCATGAAACAACTACTGCGACCCTTATAAGCACCTACCTCAACAAATCTTGCCCCGTCTTTTGCTTCCATTACAGCCCTCAAATAAGTGTTCCAATAATCAAACCATGCTTCTTCCCCTACGTTAAAATAAAAATGTTCCATTAAATTTCTTTTATTAAATGCTTAAATTCTTCTTGATGTTCTTGTAAATATTTAGGGAACGTTTCATCTATCTCAACAAATCTCCAATAATCATTCCCCCAAAGGCTCTGCCCTGTTTCAACCCTTCTTTTTAAACTTTCCATTAATGGTGCGGTAACCGTTTCTGTATGGGCATAAGCGTAAAATTTTTCTACTACCTTTTCGTACCCGCCAAGAAAACTAATATGCCATCCTGCATCACACATTACAGTTTCAAATCCGTTATTCCTTATTATACTTGGCGTTGTTTTTTTAAGCATTTCAAATGTTAGCAATCTCCCCACTTCCCATTGCTGATAGCCTTCGATACAATTTATGTAGAAACTATGCTTGTCCATTTTCACACCAACTATTCCCATTTCTTTCTTGTATAACTTAACCGATGATGGTCTTGGTATTTCATCCAAATCAAACACGCCAACCACATCGTCATCTTCAGCATCGTATAAGCCAAGTAAACTACAATCTCTTTGATGTTTTTCATTATGCCAAGCATCCCCATCGTTGGGCATATCATGAACTACAATATGCCTGATATTAAAATCTTTGAATCGTTCTTTGTTTTGTTCAAAATAAAGTGGCTTTGGGTCGCCCGTATGAGTTGATGTTGCTTCTACCAATACATAAATAGGATTTAGTTCTTTCAATTCATTTACTAATAGCCAAAGTAAATCCAACTCATTAAAAAACGAAACCGTGTGATAGTATCTCATGGCAGTATTAACGATTTAAAACGTTCTTGGTTTTTGTAAAGGTATTCTGGATGCGATAAATCAATGTCAATTCTTTTAAACTTTGCGTCGTTCCATACATTTTCTTTTTTTTCTACTCGTTCAATGTTTTCAGGCGTGTCTAATTCCGTATGAGAAAACGATTGCAACTTTCTAATAGGGTCTTCACACCATGACCAATGCCACCCTGCATGACTAATGCAAAAATCATAGCCGCTATTCCTAACTTTCTCTACTTCTTTATTTTTCAGATATTCCCAACTCATTATTTTTGCTCGTTGCCATATCTGAAATTCTTCGAGATTATTTAGGTAATACGCATACTTATCCATCATTAATGCAGCAAAACCAATCTGATGCTTGAAAAGTTTTATCTGTCTCGCTCTTGGCACTTCATCAACATCAGAAACTATTATTGTGTCATTTGGTTGTGGTTCTAAAAACTCCAATGCTCGTTTTATTTGGTTACGTTGATATGCTTCTCTTTCTCTTGGCGTAGCTGATAGTTCTGGAAATTCTACCACAAAATAAAAGATATTAAAGTTCTTAAATTCATCTTTGTGTTGTTCAAAATACAATGGCTTATCCCACCCTGTATGCGTTTTATTAGCTTCTACAATTACGGTTGTTACCCAATCGTCAGCCAATCGTGTTTCATTAAGCCTGATGTCAAGCAATGATTTTTCGCCATTATATAATATGCAATCGTATATCATAGCCCCTTTTCTTTTAAGAATGTGCTTACTTTATTCAGAACAACATCGTGGTTGTATTGGGTACATGGCGGGTTATCGTTATCAATGTAGCAATCTGTTCCTGTCACACTACCAATTTTATCTGCCCAACAAAACGGTTTATCACATACCTTCTCATCGTGCCTATGTATTAAAAGCATATTACTTGTATCTGGATAAATATGTTCTGGATTTACAGAGCCAAAGAAAACGATAGCAGGAATATTTACACTCGCAGCCATGTTTGCTACTGAACTATCAATGCCAATCATAAAACTTGCCCCCGCTACAACATATAACATTAGTTGTGTTGTTTGGGTTGTCATTTCTATTGCACCTTCTATTTCTTCATTCTCTGTTAATCCAAGTTGGATAACATCATAGCCAAGCCCTTTTATAAAAGCAACCATCGCATCCCAATCAATACCATGTATATTTCTTTGTTCTTGGTCACGCTTTGCAACATGGAGAACACAATACTTTTTAAACAATCTATTATACTCATTGATTGGGAATTTTAATCTTGGATTCTTTACTTCACCATCTTCAATCCCTGCTGTTTTATAATATGACTTTAAGTGATTTTGTCTTATTGGGTCATTCTCATAGCTGCCATTCAAATCAATTACTCTTGCTTTATCTAATACTCTCCCATCAACTCTGCTAATATGTTTTACTGGGTAAAAATGCGCCCCGTAAAACATACATAGGTGAACGGGCATATCAATAATTACATTATGCCCTGTGTTATGCAAATGTTCAAGCAATGGCTCTGCTGCTATTATATCCCCTAATGCTCCATCTCTTTTTACGATTACAGGCGGTCTAAAAGATGGATGAAAATTACCATGAAATAAAAATGTACTTTGTGTCGGCTCTCTAAGTTCATAGCCAAACTTATCTGCAATATCTTCTGGGGCAAATTTTATATCATACTTTTTCTCAAGATATTCCCCATATAGCCTACAAATTGAGTCATCTTCTGGATGGGTTACATTCATAAAATCATCCGATGCTAATATGTCTAATAGCCTTTTAGTTCTAAGCGATACCCCATTGCCAACATTTCTGCCTTCTGGGTACAACCACGGACTGCCCAAATAATCATATTTTAAAAACTCATCATCCCACGCATTGCCGTCAATAACGTACCCGTCTGCGTGAATTATAAGAACATACTCCGTTGTTATATATGATGCTAACTTTTTAAAAATAAAATGGCTAAACTCTGCCTTCGATGAAATTTTGTCAATCTTTATTATCTCGAAGGGGAAATTAGGGTTGTATGCTTTGATGTCCGTTAAAAATATTACCCTCGCAAAATCAATTTGGTACATGGATTTACGAATAGCGGTTAATGCTTCGCCATAATTTACGCAATCCACGCAGACTAATGTTACATTTTCTAATTTTGGTTTCATTCAGTTTCTTTTAATAATTTTTTAAAGTAGTATTCAAGCGATTCTTGGTTGATAAAACAATACCCGTCTTTGCTATGCGGAAATGTGTTTGGGAATGCCGTACACACTTCTAATATCCTCCTTGCAAATGTTCCTTCTGAGGCGTGGTAGGCCATTGACTGATTACCAATGAAGAATCTGCAATTTGCAATGTACAGCGCAAGGTGGTAAAAATCGCTTACAACAAGCCTTGATACAGATAAATCAAATTCTTTATTGAATAATTCGTGTTCTTTTTCTGTCCCTACGAATTTTATTTTACCCTGATGTTCTTTTAAAAAGAAATAATGTATGTATGGATTTTTGTACCGTTCTGTTCTGTTTATTAGAATATATTTACTCCAATCATACCTATTTCTATCATCGTAATTAAAATCAATCCACGGTTCTGAAAAGTCTGGTTTTAAATAAGGGAATATCAGGTTAGGCCAATAATAAATATCACCGCCCGGAAGTGGCATTTGACTATCTTTTCTTGTTAGGTCTATATTAAAAGTTACTGCTTCGCCTTTCCACACCTTAAACTCCTGCACATATTCTTGGTACTCTATCAGGGGCTTTACCATATCGAACATATACCTGTTCATGCAGACGTTAGTACCGTCTTCTGATTTTATTGGATGACTATCTGCATGACCATAATATGCAGGCAAATTCAAATTTTGATAAATTATGGCCTTCTCCCCGCTAACCTTATACACGTTTTTTATTCCGGGCAAAAGCGTCAACAAGTCCCCAACATTGTACGAGTGCTTATATGTTACCGCCATTGTTTACTTGCTTTAGTTGTTCGTAAAACACTTCCCCATACTTTCTTATTATTGGTTCTTTTAAAAATTCAAAAACTTTTACCTGTAATTTTTCTCCTAATGCACAGGCGGGGTTACATAGCGTTTCTCTTGGTTCGTAATTCATCGTTTCGTTTTTAATTCTGATTGGAAATAAGTGACAGCTAATTGGTTTCTTCCATTTTGTTTTCCCATCATTATACGCTTGCTCAAACGCACACTTTATAATTCCTTTTTCTCGGTAGCCATACACACATAATTTTGAATCATTCTCAAGGCTTGGGGTTACGTTTTTATAATCCTCAAAGGAAACCGATAACCCAATCTTCTCTATTTCATTGACCGCATTGTTGGTTAGATAGGGTTTAATAGTCTCATATATTTCTGCAATTATACCAACTTCGTCTTCTTCAAGTGGTGCGCCTGCCGCCCCGTTTTGGCAACAACCGCCCTTACACTTTGCCAAATCACACACGAATTTATTCCCAATAATTTCTTCGCTTACTAATATTTCGCCAACTATAATCAAAATTTATTAATTTTACACCCGACATATCCAATTATCCAATTTAAAACATTTTAACAAATGGCATCAGTAGCAACGGCAACCTCGATTTTAGTCCCAATCTATCAGATTAATTCAACCCAACTTATTGATAGAACGCTCTATCCTTACGGGATGAATACTATTATCGGCCCTGCTGGAATGGTGGTTCAACCCAATACTTCAAGCGGCCCTATCAGGGAATTACAGGCTTGTGGTACTGCGGGAGCAGCCCTTATTTACAGTAGAATTAAGACCGCCTCAACTGGCGACACCGTGTTTTTCAGTAGCCTTACGGTTGCTCAAATCATGACTCTCGCAGGATTTAGCTAACACCTAATTTCCAAAGAACTTTACACCTCCGACTAAACATCGGGGGTTTTTGTGTTTAATTTTTCTTCAAAGTTTTCTTCGGTTAATAATTCTCCGTTGTGAAACCATTCTGTTCCAGTATATTTTACAATGTCTTTGCCTCTTAAATAGTCTATCCCTGCGCCATGAGAAATCTTGGCTTTCTCCCATCCGTGATTGAATAAAAGTTGTGAGTCAATCTTGCTGAAAGGGCTTTGATTTTTTAATCTTGAAAGTTTTTCTACTGCGGCTTTATCGAAGAATTTGCCAATATCCCCGCCCGCCCCCTCTGCCTCAAGATGGTTCTTAACCTCTGTGTGGGTAGCCTCAGTAACGTGAACGGTCTTGTCTTTATTTGAAATTGGCTTTTCTGACATTGAATTTTAAGATTGGCAAAAATATACCATTTAATACCGTACTACCAAATTTATTTTCGGTCAGGTGTTCCTCCTTTGGGGTTAAATTTCGTTATTCATTGCACATATTAAAAGGATAATGGTTTGGCGAAGTGGTGTGTACTTATACATCTCTGTATCATCGCTAACTCTCTTCCCTTCTTCAAATGCCCAATAAGTTACATATTCTTCTATCGGTGGTTCAAATAATTCCAAATCTCTTTGGTATGCTATTGGGGTGGCATTACATAATCCACCAAGCCCCGCAGAATATTCATAATCGCCTATTCTCTTTTTCTCCATCCAATATTTATGTAAATCAATTAATTTTTTACTCATACTATCCTCCTTTGGGGGTTTATAGATTGTCGGCCAAATTTTGAATCATAGTTTCTCTGACTGTTCCGTTTGGCTCTATTAAAATTATTCGCCTTCTTCTTTCTATTTCTTTTTTGATGCTTTCCTTCTCGGCTTTTAGTTCCTCTATCGTTGGTTCGGGTGGTTCTTCTTCCTCATAATATCTTGCAACATCATGGCAACCTATTTTTGGCGGGATTTGCTTTTTCAATTCATCGTTTTCTTTATCTGCTATTACTATACAATGCCTACTGTTTTCTAACGCTTCTTTCAATTCTTCACACTCCTTCTCTTTCTCTGTGCATTGAGATTGAAGGGCGGTGATTTGATCAATGAATGCTAAATTGTGTTCATGTAAATCTATATTCTCGTCATTCAATTTATTCGCCTTGCTTTCATAATTTGTGCAATTAATCTGCAATATCATAATATTGTCTTTCAATTTTTTTATCATCTCATCCTTCCCTTCACATAGAGCGCAGGGGGAGGCAGATTCTTCTGACCACAATATTTTACCATTAGTTGGGTCAATTAATTCCCAATGACTATGCGCCCCGTTGTCGGCAAACGCTTCGTTAATAATCGGCTTTACTTCGGTAGGTATCTGTTCCATTGTTTTTTATTTGGCTTTGAATTGATTTATTACGGTCAATAACTGACTATCATCATACCCATTAATTTTATAGCCAGCCTTTCCTAAGAAGTGACAAAACGATAACAGCAACTCCTCACAGTCTCGGTCACCTAATTTAGATTCAAGGATTTCAATAGCTTTATCTCTTAGGCCAATTTCAATTCTCATGTTTTCTATAAGTCTGTCTCGGTCACCTGTGGGGGCGGGGGTTTCAAGTTTTGCATCATCATAGCCAGCTATATAGCCATGAAAAGAAGCAGTTTTCGGATGGGTAGTATATCCGTTTTCTTTTTCATAATTAGCTGCATATTCGCCAGCAAGTTTAAATATTTGCTCTTTTGATTTCACGGTTGCTTTGATTTTAATTGTTTCCAAATTTCATAAGCCTTATCAAATTTATTATTCTCACTCATGCTTAAAAACAGAAGCGGGCAGAAATGTAATACACCTTCAGCCGCTTCACATCTTTGTTTCCAATAATTTTCTGAAGAAGTAGCACAGGGTTCTATGGATTCGTCAAGCCATTCAATTTCGTTAAATCTTTCAAAGAATATATTTTGACTACCTTTTATATCAAAAAATCTTTTGCCCTTATCTGGGCTATCCCAATATTTTGCAGAACATGGATGCCCAAAGTGCTTGCAACTAATTTCTTGTTGGTGTGATGGAGTTCGTTCACTTGCTTTCACCCATCTCCATCCCTGCCTATTATTATTTTCCATGATTAAATGTTTGAGGGTTTATTTATTTTTTCAATTAAGTCGGGTCTATTTTTAAGTGTGTATAAATCTTCAGGTCTTGTAGCCTGTGAACCTGTATTGCCATTATACCGGACAAAAATATAAGTATCATTTTTAGAGGTTACAACCCCAAGATTTTCGTCTTTAACCATTTGAGATTTTTCACCCATCAATAAATGCTTAGGAATATAAACGACTTCATCACCGATATTTATTAATTCTTTTTTCATTCAGGTTTGTTTGGTAGTGGCATCCAATCGCCATGTGCTTTTGTTGCCGCTTGTAAATATGCTTCGTGTGCTTCTAATTCTGTATGGAAATAACCGAGATGATTCGTTTTGCCGTTCAGTTTAATTGTTGCCCTATACTTGTTATTCCTTTTTACTACGCCTCTTAAGTGTTTACCCGGAGTTGTTTTTCTGTTGACGCAATTTTTTGATTGGTTGCCTATTCTCAAATTATCTCTCTTATTCTTCAGGCCGTCACCATCTCTGTGGTCAACGATTCTATCATCTGTAACTCCCATAATAAGTCTGTGCATCCTAATGCCGCCTTTTGAAACCGCATACCATCCCTTACCGTCACTTCTTTTCACGGCTTGCCATTTTATTTTTGATAGCAATTCATAGTCTGCATCATCAACAATAGTGACCAATCCTTTTGTAAGTTTTATTTCCATAATTATTTTGGGGGTTTTGGTAGCTTCATCCAATGGGTGACTTTATACGCTCTGCATCCATTTGTGAAATAATCCCATTTATAGAACTTGTTGCCAATAGAATAGTCAGACAGATAACTTTTTTTTGCCTCTAATAGTTTGCTTTCATAAATATGCTCTAAGAAATAAACCAACACAGTTACACCAATTTCCGGCAATTCCGTTTCCACCCTCGTCCATCCCTGCCTATTGAGGGAGGCGGCATACTCGGTTGCAAACTCTTTAATTCTTGTGTCCAAGATTGGTGCATACCATTGGCAACCGTTAAAGTGTTTAAAAATTAAATCTTCAATAGTAGGTGTCATAGTCTTTTATTGTTTAATTAATTCAACGTAATATGGATAGTGCCAACTATGAGATGATGACCAATACAACTTCCAAAGTCCTCTATTGTTTTCGATGTATGTAATCCAATTCTTGCTCATAGTCTTTTATTGTTTGTAGGTTTGGTCAAAATATTTATTAGATTCTTTTTCAATATCCATAAGCCCATCTGATTCACCGTAGCCAACAATCCAAGCATCTACTATCTGGGTCTTTTCTTTTTCTAAAAGTTCAGTTGCTTTATGTTTACAATACGCAAGAGCATCATATTGCCCCCTGTCGTAATCTAATTTTGTTTTAATCTGTAAAAGGTCAAAATCAATAATTTCAACCAACTCCATCATTGCAGATTTATTAGGTTTGTCTTGTGTCATATATTGGGGGTTTTGGTTTTATTTCTCATTAATGATTTCTTTCAAGTTTTCAATCATCTCAAAAGCTCTTTCGGGGTCGGATATTTTGCCGCCTACATAGTTGGCTACGGTATTGAATGCTAAATCCATTTTTACAGCTACTTTAAGCATCAACATTCGCCTTTGTTTCTTTGGGACGGTATCTATTAGTATTTTTAATTCACCCGACAAATGCCCTAAAAACGCTCTGTAATCTTCTTTAGTATTAATCATAATGTTCCACATTTAGACCAAAGGTAATAGTTATTTTGGAATTGCAAAATCTTTTTTCAAATTTATTTTGTAGTCTCAATTCCTTTTTATAATCTTTGTGGTATGGAAAAGAAAATATTTACAAAGATTGGCAATAGCTTCTCCTATGTACACGATGAAATTATTGATAGAATTAACGAATTGACTATTGATTGCCCCGAATGCGAAACCATTATTTATGATGACCCGCAGTATCAATGTGGGACTTGTGATGGTGGCTCAAGAATAAACGTTCTTACTTGGATTGAAAAACAAATTAAATAATCATGGGATATTTAGAAGATAGGGCTGCAAGGAAAAATGGGTTGTTGCCAAAGTTGGAATTTAAAAAGCCAAAGAAAGCCATAGCTAAGATGTCAGAGAAAAAGAAAGCTGAATTAAAGTTGGGTAAGCCCGATGAAAGAGTTTCTTTGGATGAATGGTTTGATAAAATAGAAAATGAGTGGTTTAGATTTGGATATTGCCCATGTATGGAATGTGGTGAAAAAATACCAAAGGAGTATGCAAGACACGCAACTGCCCATCTTTTACCAAAGAAGATTTTCAAAAGTGTCGCTACCCATGATTTAAACTATCTGATACTTGGTGCAAGTTGTGGTTGTCACGACAAGACTCATAGAGTAGATAAATTTATCAAGATGAAAATTTGGGTAAAGGCAAAGGAAAGAATATTAACCATGATGCCCTTTCTACCTACTGATGAGTTGAGAAGGATTTCTAATCAATTATTGATTGCTTTGGATATGACCGAAAAATAATTATTTATGATAAAATCAAACGAGCTACGAATTGGTAATTGGGTAAATTTTAGTTACACCTACAAGAAAGAAGTAATTACTCGTCCGTGTAGTGTTGCGATATTGGATAGGGATTTTTTATTAGTAAACGACAAAGGCGACTATTTATCACTTTACTACGAGACAGATTCCATCCAACCTATCCCACTATCAGGAGAGTTGCTTGTTAAGTGTGGGTTTAAATACGGAACAACAGAGGGAATTACTTCATTTGAATATGATGATAACGACCCCGAAGGAACTACTCATTATTGGGATAAGCCAATCATAGCAACCGAGTTAGTAGATAGTCATAATATTTCTATTGTTAAATGGGGCGAACAAGAATATTTTACTTTCCAACTTGAGCGAGGTTTTTACCGACAAAAAATAAAATATCTCCACCAATTACAGAACCTATATTTTGCGCTTACTTCTGAAGAATTAATAATAAACTTTTAAAACTTGTATATGGGAAGGATAATAGTAAACAACAGAAGTGATATGAGTGATATTGAGGCATTAGAAAACGTAAAGAAGGTTATGAATGCAGGGAGAATTTCCAATGACAATAAGCAATATTGTTACCTGACATCTTTTAATAAAAACGGGGACGAATACCACATAGTAACAGACCTAAGAAAAGCGTCAGATAGTTTCATTATTTACAAAGTGCCGACCAAGTAAATCCCAAATATGAGCAACGATATGCACACTATGTGGATAAATGTTTACACAAATAAGTTGGAATAAATTTTGTAATGTCGAAAACCTTTTTTTATCTTAGCGTTTCAATTATGAATTTTTCTTAGTTAAAAATAAAGTCGCCGAAAGTGTTCAGTACGAGCAGATGCTTTCGGGACGATTTAGTAGCAATACTAACCCGCCCCTTCTCAAACTCGTACTTTGTTTAGGGGTATTTTTTTTGTCCACCAACAAATGTCTTATGATAAAAGACCCCGCTTTTAAAGAATCATATTTCAAGTGCGAAGCCTGCGGAGCAACAGAAGGTAAAGGAGTTTACGCAATATGCGTATCAGATTACCCCGCTAAACCAGACTCAGAAGTTAGAGTTGTTTATATTGGCTCGTCAATTCACATTCGGCAGAGAATAAATAACCACACCCATCCTTACAGAAGGCTGTTTAATATCCTAACCAATTATGTTGTTTCTTGTTTTTACTACGAATGCGATGATATTATTGGTTGCGAAAGTCATTTAATTAGGAAATACAAACCACGATTTAATATAAGACTAAATGGCTAAACAACCCTATATCCAATTCTATTTGGGAGACTATATAAAGGACACAAGAGTATTGCCGTTAAATGTGAAAGGCGGGTGGGTTGATTTAATTTTGGCTATGTGGGACAATACCCCAAAAGGCGAGTTAATTGGTACTATTGAAGATTACGCAAGGATTATGAATTGTTCAAAAGAAGAAGCTAATTTGGTTATCCAAACGCTTAAGCAAAAGAAATTTTTTGATTATGATGACTTAGGCGACGGCCACATGAAAATTATCAGCAGGAAGCAAAAGAAAATGGAAAAGTTGTCAGAAATACGAAAAAACATAGGTAAATCAGGCGGTAATCCAACTTTGCTTAACCAAAAGGATAACCAACAAGCCAACCAAAAACATAAGCAAAACCCTGAATATGAATATAAAGATGAAGTTGAATGTAAATGTGTATTGGATGGGGTTGAAGGGGAAGGGTGGAAAACAAAACCCGGAAAGGAATTTTATCAACTTGATTTGGACGAAGTGAAAGGAGGGGCAGTTAAACAACTATTCAAAATTTCAAAGAATCATAACCTGACAAACGATGAACTGAAGGGACTGTGGTACACATTCAAGATTCAGAATTTTACAGGAGAAAAGTTTTATCAATCCCCAAATGATGTTTTTAGTCATTTCATTAATTGGTCAAAAAGTCAAAATATAAATGGAACACATAAGCAAAATAATTCAGACGGTAAAGCCAAACTTGGCACTTCAGACGCAAGAACTGAAGCCTTGCGTAAATGGTGAGACGCAAAAGTTGGCTCTTGCGGTACAGTCTAAAACGATTAAGGAATGCTCTTTTGAGGAAGTGAAGGAAGTTCTTAGAAAGGTTATGATGAAGATTGGGATGAGGGCTGCAAACCTTCCTAATGAGTTGGAGACACTTGTTTTATTTGAGCATATTGTTACGAACTATGGGGGTCATCGGTTGAATGAAATACCTCTTGCTTTTGATTTTGTGATTAATGGGGAGTTGGCAGATAAAGACGGGGAAGTGATAGATGCGAATTGTTTTGAGAACTTCTCTTGCCTGTACTTTTCAAAAGTGATGAATGGTTATCGTTATTGGTCAAAGCAGGAAATAAAGTTTGTTTCGCCAACGACAAAAGAAGAACAGAAAATATTTAACCAAGAGGAATTAGATGACTACGCAAGGGAAGATTCGGAATGGCAGTACCAGATGTTCAGGAAAGGATTACCACTTACTTACCCTGAATCAAATGATAAAATATTAAGACAAGATGGTTTATTAAAAGATGGCGAATTGGTTATGGAGTTTTTTTTGAGAAAGGCAACATCGGGCGCAGAACATATCTATACACGAATGAATAATAATTATTGATATGGCAAAGAAAAAATGTACTAAGTGTAAAAATGAAAAGGATGAAGTATTATTTTATAAGCAAGCAAAAGGTAAGGGAGGCAGGGGTTCAGAATGTATTGAATGTTATTTGAAAAGAGTCAATGCAAAGAAAAAGGAAGAAGAAGATTGGTATAAAATGATTATTGGATGAAATGGTCTGTTTGTAAATATGGTGGAGGTATGGTTATATTACCAACAGATTATGTAATGAGTATTATGATGGCAGATTTATCAGAATATACAGAGTTTGTTATTGAAAGAAGTTTTACTAATAAAGAATTAGCTATTGATTATTTAACTGAATTGGTAATATCAAATAATTTAATTGAAAAAGCATTAGAATGAAAAAGACTTGTAGTAAGTGTAAGAAACAAAAAGATGCCAACAGAGATAACTTCAGACGAGATATTAAATATGCTGATAGTCTTACACCAAGATGTGTTGAATGTATTAATGAACCCAATAGAGTTCATAATAAAAAAGTAAATGAAAATAATAAATGGTCAAAACTATTCATTGGATGAAAAAGAAATATACCAGAATAAGAGGAATGAGAGTAGCTTACAAATGTGAGATGAATGCAGAAGTAAGATATAGAATTATGGAAGCAATATCACTTGGTTGGACGGGTGGTTGCGTTGGTAAAAATGGTTGGTGGATAAAAGCAAAATATTCAGTATGACACAAGAAGAAGCAGAACGTAAATTAAATAGTGAACCACCATTGGTTTATGCTATTAGAGGAATGAAAGTTATGGATGGAGAATTTTTTCTTGACGCTGCAATATGTTACTCAAGAGAAGATGCAGTTAAAGAAGCAAAGAAGTTTACAAAATTTACACTTTACGATTTGACTAAATCAAAGAATCAAAACTTATGACACACGAATTAACAGAGCCGCAAAAAATAGTGTACGACCTTATCGTAAATTCCAATGGAAGAATTACTCAATTAGATATAGCAAGAAAAGCCCCATCATTAGGTAGTCATGAAAGACATGAAGGGTATTTGACTTTGGATTCAACATTGAGGAAAGTAAGGAGCATTGTCAGGGACTTAATTATGAAGCACGGGGTATTTATTCTTTCAGATAAAAAGGGATATTACATTAAAAAAACAGAAGAAGAAGCAGAGGAATTTATGAAGCGGTTTGAAAGGCAGGCTAAAGCATCGGCGAAGTCGTATATGCAACGTTATCATGTAATGCAGAGGATGTATGGGTTTAAGTCTCAGTATTTTGAAAAGCAGATTGATTTGTTTGAAAGTGTAAAATAAATTATTATGGGAACGCCAGTCTTTGTAGAAATAGGGAAGAAATATAACAAACTTACCACTATAAAAAGTTTAGGGATTAATCCTAAAAATAAAAACTTTTACTACTTGTGCGTATGTGACTGCGGTAAAGAAGTTTCGGTAAAAGCCTCAAGATTGGCAAACCTTAGTAGTAAGAGTTGTGGATGTCAGAAGGGCGGCTACTCAAACACAACCCACAATATGTCAAATAGTAGGCTGTACAGTATATGGACGAACATGAAAAGAAGGTGCTGCGATAAAAAGCATAAATCGTATCCCCGATACGGAGGTCGTGGAATTAGCGTATGCAATGAGTGGCTAAGTAGTTTTGATGCCTTTCATAAATGGGCTATTGGTAGCGGGTATGAAGAATGGTTATCCATTGATAGGGTGAAGGTAAACGGCAACTATAAACCATCTAATTGCAAGTGGTCAACAAATAAGGAGCAATCAAATAACATGACGAATAATTTCATGATAACCTATAATGGTGCAACTAAAACACTAATGCAATGGTCAGATGAATTAAGAATACCATATACAACACTATATTCACGGTTTGTTCGTGGCTATTCAATAAAGGATGTGTTTACTAAAAAAATAGCCAGAAGTCAGCCAAGACAAAAACAACTATCATTTAATAATTAACCACCAATAAAACGAACCAAATGCCAATCTACACGAATTTCACCGATTACTTCAAAGCATTAAACCACTATCTAAACACACCATTTAGTATAGTTAATGGAGAAGGATTTGCTACTGTTAAGGGAGAAAGAGTTTCATCAGAAATTTATTGGGCTAATAATTCAAGACCACTCTACCAAGCAGTAGAAAAAGAAAATCCTGATAAGAAAAATATATCCAATGAAGTAAAAATTAAAAGCAGTAGAAGATGAAAACCCAAGAGCAATTAGAGACGTTTTGGAAAAACTTTAGAATAGGCAATCCAATGGTTTATGAAGATTGTGTGGTTATAAAAGTGGCGAGAGGGTTTGCCAAAGCCGTATCTGAAGATGCAAATAAATTGATAGGAGAATTAGGGTTGGATTTAACCGCAATCCCTACGAGTCTTTTGGCAGATGATACATTTTGTGTTCAGTCGTCGGAGGTCGGGTATGTATGAGTGATATAATACGGGCTTATGAATTGAATAGGTATGATTTATTTATTAAGCAAGCGGTTCTTTTCATTGTTGTAAAATTGACAGATATTCATATTCTATATTCGGTGTATGATAGAGAAGCAGGAACGTATTGTGGGATATATAGAGAAATGGGGAGAAGGTCACAAGAGCGAGTTGAATACTTTGGTACAAAACCAATAAAGAAAAAGACTAAACCAATTAAAGAAGATTATTTCATTTAAAAACAAACAATATGAACTTAGTAACAAGAAAACAAGAAAGAGAAAACAAGGGCTTCTTTGGCTTAGTGGTAATGATTGCGATTTTAGTATCTGCAACATTTGTGATTAGTGCATTTCAAAAACCACAACAAGAAAAGACATACCCCGTTTCCCAAACTTTAAAATTTTGGCAAGTAACCGTTGATTGCCTTAAACAATCGCAAGCTCCATCAGCCACAACAAATGCTTTAATAGAGGAAATAAGTAAACAGATTGACCCGATACTTCAGCAAGAACAAAAAGCTCAGGACTCAATTAATAAATTAAAAGTAAAACCGAAACAATGAGAACACTCGCATTACTACTACTGCTTACTGTTTTGCTTTTTAGCTGCCATTTTTGGGATAGTAAACCAGAAAAGCATACAAGATATTTCTTGATTGGTTATGATATTTCAAGTGACCATCAAAGGGATGTCGGCAACTTTACAACTTGGGGAGATTCGTTACAATCAAAAGAATACTTCAGGCGGCTTCTTTACAAATGGAAGAGGTGTTATGGCTATTCTTATGACCAAGTGGTTATTGTTGGAGTGTATGAATTTAAGGATTCACTTGAGTATTCACGATGGCGAAATCCAACAGGAGAAATACTTAATGATTCAACCGAATGCGAAACCACTTACATTCATCTTGGCGGGTTGTTAACAGATACAATCACAACAGGGCATTACTATTTACCAAAAAATCAACAATGAAAAAAACAATCATCATCGCTTTGCTGCTTCCTGCTTTTTGCTTTGGGCAAAAGAAAGTATTCCCAAATCCTGATTCAATGCAATATTATCAAAAGGTAATGCTTGATACAAACAGATTTTATATTATGGAGAATGGTAAAAAAGTACAACTGACGGCAGAGTATATTCCTCCAACCATAAGGCAAGATACCATCAAAACAATCCTTTTAGTTTCCGATACATCTAATGGTAACTACACAGCGATGACATCAAGAGTTTGGTGGGTGAAGGGCTATGAAGTGTTAAAGTATTACCCAAACAACGGATGGAATATTCAAGAACTTGTTTCATACCTTGATAAACAAAAAGCTCCCTTACCGAAAAATATTATGGTATGGATGTCAAAAGAAATTAAATAATATTTTCCCACTATGAACAACCGTCAATCGTTTTCAGCCTTTCATTAGAGTTAGATTTTCATTTTAGTGTTTAATGGTTAAGCCCCCGATTTCTATCGAGGGCTTTTTTCTTCTCATGTGTTGGTTTTGGGTTGCGACTATTTTATTGCTGTCCACTTATAATCATGCTCATTCATTCGGAAGCAAATCGTTCTTGGCTTGAATTGTTGTGTTTTCTCACACTTACCACATCGCCTTATTTTCCGAGTAAAACTCCCGTGTTTATAATCACAATACATTATACCATGTACCCACTTATGAAATCCCAAAAAACATTTCCAATTCATGATTGAAACTATATTTAGTTAATATGTATTAAGTAGTGTGATTTTATTTTCTGTTTGTTCGTAGCAATAGCCCGAATGGACACATCTTCCGTTTTTGCCGTTTCGTGGTTTATAGCCATCACACATTTTACCGCATCCTTCACCAACAAGCCCAACTTCTGAATAAAACTTACAGTAGAAATAATCATTACCACAATCTCTTTTTGCTTCAACTAACTCAATAGCCGTTAAGCAATTTTCTTCCATAAATTCCTTCCAATACTTTTTAGTATAGCAATATTCTTCATCACCAACCCTGAAATAAAATTTACTCATATAAGTATTATATTATTTGGTTTTAGATTTAGTTTCATGGTCGTTCATTACTTTGTTGAGTTTCTCCCTTGCTTCTTCCAAATACATTTCAGCCAAAGCAATGCCGCCATCCATTCTTAATAAACCTTCGGTTGTTCTCTTTTGCTTATGAACCGCTTGCAGCATACATACAGCTTTATATATTCTATCTTTAACTTCTTTCATAATTTAGATTTCTTCTTGGCTCATTTTCGCTTTAAATCTGTGGTTTTTAAAAGGGTTATACGGTTCTTTATGTAAATATTTTATAACATCACTTTCGATAAAGTATTCACCATTTTTATATTGTAGCGTCTTTCTGTTCTTTGGTTCTACAAATGATTTTGTTTCGGTACAATATAATGGGTTACATTGTATATTTAATAAAGTGCCTAATTGTGAATACTCTTTTATAAATATTTTTTCAAAATACAACCCATGCTTTTCGTTTGTTATGGTACACAAATCGCTTTCAAATCTTTTTAAACTATAAACTATTGGTCTAACGCCTCTGCTAATCATGTCTTTAATTCGGGTATAAACGGGGGAGTCTGATTTTTTTGCTGCGCTTAAATGATTTATCATTCTATAATGAGGTCTTATGGTAGTTTGCCCTATATAAAACAACTCGTTGTTAGTCGGGTCAATTAAGGCGTATATGTAAAATTTAGCCATTTAAATACTATATTTTTGTCTTTCGTTAGAAATCCAAACCCTTCTTTCGTCAGTACCTTCTTTGTGTGGGCACATTGCTTTTAATTCCATGAGATTCTTTGGGCGTGTATCAATGCTGAAATTACTTGGTGGTTCAGGTTGGTTGAAATTTTTTACCAATACTGTGTTTCTTTCTTCCAAAATACGCTTTTTATTTTCGGGCTTATTATTCACGGCAACCCTCTTTTTAGCGTTCCAAAATTTCACCTTACACTCATCACTACAAAACTTTTTAGGTCGCCTTCCCGTCTTTTCGTTAAAGTCTTTTTTGCAAACTTGGCACTCCATACACGATTATTTCGTGTAAATGTACACGATTAAATCGAATACTTCCAAATCTTTCTTTGAACCACCAAATAATCAACCCCAACCAACAATCCAAACACCCATCCCCACAATCAAACCAGAGCCTATTCTAAGCCCCATCCCTGCCAGCCAATTACCCCTACACAATACAAGCTAATCAGCTTCCCAACCCAACTACAAGCCATTTAAACAGCTAATTACAAAGCAAATCAGCTATCCGACCAACCCAACCACGAAACAAGGAATTAAAAACATTCTGGAAGGCGAATTGAAACGAACCGATTTTAGCCACCCCATCAGCAGCGTTTAATGTCCCAACTTTGATGCCACCCGAT
>Ga0193692_1000005_pt1 | contig 59242 bp, 92 predicted proteins | sample L3a1metaG_FD_144917 | JGI IMG/M metagenome (GOLD analysis project Ga0193692, IMG submission 144917) | Soil microbial communities from a riparian zone of the East river system, Colorado, United States - L3a1 | ecosystem: Environmental > Terrestrial > Soil > Riparian zone | place: USA: East River... | reverse complement strand
TGTCTGTGACCGAAACGTGCCTATACATTAAAAAAGCGCTTGACATTCATAAAAGTCACTTTTTTATTGACAATTAAACGTAAGTATGCAACTGAAACCGTTGTCGTTCATTGATTGCATTGAATATCAATGATTGACAATGATAACATTGATGCTACGATGATCTGTTATGAAGACGACCGCGACTGCACTGATCGAGTTCAAAGCGCTTTATGAGGCTGGCGGGACCGAGCGCCCTGATCGAAGCGACCAGCGGACACACGCACCACATGTGGGGCGCGCGCCTTTGGAATGCGGCCATGAACGAGAAGTACGGCCCGTGCGGTCTGCACGCGCATTGGACGAACGAGGACGGCTCGCCAACGGCCGAAGCTCTCGCGAAGTTTCCTCAGATCGGTCGCTGCATTGCCGCGGCACGCGACAGCATCGCTGGCATGTGGACATTCATCGGCGGCACCAGTCCGAGGCTCGAAGAGCCGTGGTGGTAAACGCGCTTGTCAAGCGTTTTCGTCATTGCGTATCATTGGTAGCAATGACTAACAATCACTTGCCCTGACATGTCACGCACATGTCGCCTCGTTAACCCTCAATTCAAGGGGTTAAGCGGGTGCGGGGCATCGGTTGCGGGGTTGCTGGGCATGCTGGGCTTTGCTGGGCATTTCCAAGTCTCATAGCCCACGCCATCTCACGCTTAACACGCACCCACACTGCACGATTACAGGTTTCTTCGAGTTGAACACCTATCTCCTGGAGTACAACATCCCCAGCAAAGCCCAGCATGCCCAGCAGATTTCCGAATCCGGAGGTCTCGCAAGAGACCGTGGCTTTCGGCCAGATAGCAACGTAGTTTCAGCCACCTATAGCTACCATCTGGTGACAATCACCCTCATCAGGCCGGACCGGGTGACATGCAGTGGGTGCTATTGGTTGACACGGTGGGATGCAGCGCATTACAGCCTTCCGAGCCCATGCCGAAGCGAACCACCACCTATCAGTACTCAATCCGCTTTAATATTGCGCAGTTAGACCTTGTTTCGAGGCTCATGGCCCGAACGGGGCTCAACCTCGTGAATCTGATTCGATTCGCGCTAACGGACCTGGCGAACAAGCTCGGTGAGCCCACCCGATTGCCGCGAGCCGGCGAACCACCCCTTGGCCCCGCCCAGCAAGCCGCAAAACGGACGATCGAAGAAGGGACGACCGATTCTGACCCCGAGCTCGATGTCGACTTCTGAGAGCCTCACAGGCTCTCGTCGGTCTCGTCTTGCGCCGCGCTGTTCGGGTTACGTCCTAGGATCATGTCGGCCGCTTTCGAGGCCTGGGCAGCCGCGTCGATGATCCAACGCGACTCGCTCTTGAGCTTGCGCGCCCAATTGGCGACGTAGGCGGCTTGGTTCTCGATCGTCGCCGCGGAGATGCCCGCCTCGGCGCAAAGGAAAGCGGCCGTACATTCCGCCACGAGCTCTTCGAAGCTGTACTCGTGCGAGCCGAAGGCGTTGACGGTGGCGACTCCCTTGCGGTTCAGGCGATGCGCAGCGCCCGTCGAGTGGCCGAACTCGTGAAACAGCGTCGAGTAGTATTCCGCGGCGCCTTCGAAGGCGCTGCGCTCGGGCATGCCCACGACGTCGCCAGCGTGCGCGTAGTAAGCGCGCTCGCCGCCGTGGCGGACCGTCGGAGGGTTCTTGTACCCGACGGCAATCGTTTCGCACGTCGCGATCGGGTCGATCGTGCTCTCCGTTTCCTCGGTGGCCGCGTCGATCTCGAGGCCATCGCACTGACTCACGTGGAAAAGGGTGTAGTAGCGAAGCACGAAGCGCTTTTCGGGCCTCCCAGTCTTCGGATCGATCGTCTTGCCGTCGTAGACCTTCCAAAACACGACGGGCAAACCGTGCTCGCCCTTGCGGACGGAGCCGCCGAGCTTTTTGGCTTGGTTGAACGTGAGGAAGTCGGGCGACGAGTAACCGGCCGACCAGAGGATCAGGAGGTTGATCCCGCGATAGGGCTTCTTAGTGACGAAGTTGCGGGGCAGAACGGCGCCGCTCTCCGAGCGCCGCGCGCGCTACGTCTGGCGCCACGGTACCGTGCCTTTGGCGAGCGCATCGAGGATGCGGCTCGTGATGATGTCGTAAACGGTGGCTTTGGTCGTCGCGGTCTTCGTCGTCTTCATGTCCTAGCTATAGTGCACTCAATGTGCCACAGACGCCGATGGGCATTAAGTGTGCGTTACCGCGTTCAGACGGACCGTTAGACGATTCGGATGACAATGTTTCGAGCGGTTAGCCTATGCAATCACTGCATATAATCGGACACGTGTGTCATAGCTAGTTAAGTATGCAGAACGGTTCTGGGATCGCCCAAAAACGGCCCATTTGGCGCCGTAGCACCATGATCTGCATGTCATGCCGCCATAGTTGGCCCCCCAAAAACGGGGCTTAACCAAGTTGGCACTAGTGGCACGATGCGTGCACTATATCAGTGCATGCTGACCAAGAAAGCCCTCAAGAACGCGACCCAGGCAGTTAACCTCGCCGTTGTGATGCAGGCGACGGGCAGCGCGCTCGCCTCCGAGTTCATCGTTCGCGCGGCCGACATCCTCGGGTGTCGTCTTGCGGGCAACGATCTCAGCGCTTCGATCGATATCCTGCGTTGCGCGCTCGCGAGTGCGCGCTGCGAGATCACGCGCGCCCGTGCGCTGGCCGTTTCCCACGCAATGTTCCCTGAGGTGTCGCAATGAGAGCTAAACCCTACTGCAAAGCATGCGGATTCACCGATTGCCCGAAGGTCGCGGGGGAAGGCGCCGAGCGGCCCCGGTGCCCGGCGGACGATCCGCGTGGGCGCTGCGCGGACTGCGGCGAGCCCGGCGAGCGCACCGGGCACATGGGGTGCCAGTATCCGCAAGACCGCGGCTAATTGCCACGCGTGGCACAATGTGTGAGAAAGGAAAAGCCATATGCATCGATTGACATCGCTTCTCTACGCCGACGATCCGGCCCTCGTGCGCCAGGGGTGCGACGAGCTCAAGGCCGCTTTCAAGACGGCGGAGAGCGTTGCCGACGCGGCAAAGTCGCTCGGTGTTTCGGTGCGCAGCGTGATCCGTTGGGCCGAGAAAGCTGGAATCCCTACCCCCGACGGGCGAGGGAATGGGGTTCCGGAACCCGAGCTACGCGCCGCGATTCGGAAGGCGAAGAGCGCGGTAGGCGCCGCCAAGCTTCTTGGCATCAGTCACACGACCGTGCTTCGGCTTGCGCTTGCCGCGGGGATCGAAGTGCCCGACGGTCGCGCGACGCGCCACAAGAACGATGCTTAACGCAGGATCGACGCGCGTAACGCCTTACATCGGATCGAGCAAGTCCGATCTCTTCGAGATGGGCAAGGCGCACATCGCGCGATGGTGCGAGCTGAACGCCGTGAAGGTGCCACGCGTGAACCCGCGTCGCGGTGCCCCGGAGTTTGGCGTATGCGCCTACTACCGCGACGGCGAGATCGAGATCTGGGTGCAGAGCTGCGCGGCGATCGGGCGTGTCGGTCGACAATGGTCGTACCCTGGCTACGTCGTCGATCGGACGCCGTACGGCGTTCTCGCTCACGAGCTCGGCCACCACGTCGATCGCCAGCACGGCCCCGCGGGCGGGGTGCTCTCGCATCTTTGGCGTCCGCTCGACGCGGCGCCGCTCACTTCGTATTGCCCGAACGACAACGAATGGTTTGCCGAGCTCTTTCGGCTCTTCGTGACCGATCCCGATCTCTTCGAGCGCGTTCGCCCTGGCATCGCTGATCTCTTCTCGAGAGAGTGGCCAACGAAAGCCGAGGATCGACCTTGGCAAGAGGTTTTGCGAGATTCGGCGCGACACCTTGCCGCCGCTGAAAACAAGATCCGTCAAGCAATGGCGCGAGCGAAGCCGAGGAAAGGAGACATCCTCGATGGCAGAACATGAGCCACATACGTGCGCGCATCACGATTCGTTCGATCCGGAAACTCTAGAGCCCACTGGGCCGGCGTGCGGCAGAGCGGCGATGCAGGAGCTTTACTGGCGCGATGGCAGGGTTTCGCCATCGTGCGCCGACCACGGCAAGGCAGCGCTGGACGATGACGCGCGCGCGATGGTGGTTCGAGTCGTGTATCCGGTGCGTGAGGAACAATGGGCGACACGCGGATGATTCGACTATGTGCGACGTGCCAGCCCAAGGCAGAGCCTTACGTCAACCGAATGGAGGACGCTTTGCGCAAGCTCGAAGCGATGCGCAATGGCGGCGAGCTGGATGAGCAGGCGCTTGTCGATGTCGAGAAGCTGGCACGGAGCTTCGATGCACTCCTCTGCGCGGAATGTCGCAAGCTCGGCCCTCCACTCCCAAGGCCCGACGAGTGGCCGTTCTCCGAAGGAAGCGACTGATGGGCCGCAAACTGCCGACGAAACTATGGTGCATCATCGGAGTCCCTCCGACACCATTCGAAAAGCCCATCTTCGGTGCTCCCGGAGAGACGCGCGCGTTCATCGAAGGGTGGGGCGCGAAGTTCCCTCACCGCATCGGACGCGTGACAATCAAGTGGGAGCCCGAAAAGAAGAGAAGGGCGAGGAAGTGGTAGAAACGATTGGGAATGCGCCCGAGAGGCGCGAGAAAGGCAGACCATGAGCAACCGATGGAGAATCGTGAATCCGGGCCTTGTCCCGGCGCAAGTTGTCTCCGAGAGCAGCGACGAACAAGCCATACTTCGCCAGTGCGCGACACGTGATCCGAACGATGGCTTGAAGCTCCTCAAGTCCGAGGACGATGGGAAGACGTGGGTTGAAGTTGAAGCGCGCGCACCGGATGCCGAGTGGAAGCCTCCGCGCGAAGAACCGCTCAAAGGCATCAAAGCCGCATCGTCGTCGGAGCTCGAGCGGGGCGAGCTCGGGGGCAGCTCGGGGGCAACCGAGCATGCAGAAACACGCGCAAAAAAACCCTCGAAGTAAACGCCGTGAGAGGTTCGTGGCGCATCGAGTTCGGCGATTGCGCGTTGCTCGTCAACGCCATCGAGTCGCCGATCCATCTGGTCTACATGGATCCACCGTTCTTCAAGGGCGAGACGTTCAAGCTCCGATCGGGAGAGGTCGCCTTTGAGGATCGGTGGAACTCGATGCGCGACTTCGTCGATTACGTGGTGAGCCGAGCGGTGCTCTGTTTTGCGAAGCTCGTCCCCGGCGGCTCGCTCGTGATGCATCTCGATCCGACGACGAGCCATTACGTCAAAGTCGCGCTCGACGCGGCGCTCGATCGGAAGAACTTCGCGAATGAGATCGTCTGGCGGTACCGCCGATGGCCGACACCACAACGCGCGTTTCAGCGGATGCACGATGTGCTCCTTCGCTACGTGAAGCCCGGCGCGCCCGCGATCTTCCGCCAGCTCTACGAGCCTCTGTCGCGATCGACGGTCGAAACATGGGGACACAAGCGCCAGCGGGCGATCCTTCGGGCGAATACGGGCGATCCGCGCTCGCGGCGAGCTCGGTCGAGCATCGGTGACGAGGAGAGCCAAGGAGCCGCGATGTCCGACGTCTGGGAGATCCCGATCCCTGCCGCGATGAGCAAAGAGAGAACGGGATACCCAACGCAAAAGCCCGAGAAGCTCTTGGAGCGGCTCATCATGTCATTGACGGAGGAAGGCGGCCGGGTGCTCGATCCGATGTGCGGATCGGGAACGGCGATCGCCGTGGCCGCACGCCTTGGTCGACAAGCGATCGGATTCGACTCGAGCGAGGTTGCCGTGGTAACGGCCCGCGCTCGTCTCGATCGCATGACCGAAGTTGGGAAAGGAAGGAACCAATGCGCATCACGGTAGAGAGCACGACGAAAAAGGTTCAATTGAACGGGGTACCGGCGAGAATCTGGGAAGGAACGACGGACAGCGGGATCCCGGTACATGTCTACATCACGCGGGTGGCAGTCGAAGAGGGACAGCACCAAGAGCAGTTCGAACGCGAATTGGATCAACACCGAGCGCCGTCGCCCGCCGTGCAAGCCATCTCGCTCAAGTTGGTGCTTTGATGTCGACGCGACTCGTGAAGCCCGACCGCGAAGACGGGCCCCTTTCGCGCGAAGAGTTCCTTGCGTTGATGGAGATCGAGGCGAAGAAGCTCGAACGTTTCGCGCGCGAGCTCCGAGAGGGCCAGTGGGAGACGTACAACATCAAGGAGAACTTCACTCGCGACGGAGGACCGGGCCAGGAAAGAGCCTCCATCGTCATCCAAGCGTCGCGTCTGCAAGCCTATGGCGCGGGTCGCACCGTCATGACCGATGGTGAAGAGAGCCCGCCGACACGGGCCCATCAATTCGAAGGAAGTTGGCAGCCCCATCCCGAGAAGAGGGGCATCGAGCACGAGCGATACGAGGTCACTTGCTCGGGGTGCGGCCTGACGATCATCAATCCGACGGACGCCTATCCGATCGACCACTTCCCCGCCGTGGAAGCCCTGACGCCCGAATGGATGGATCTGATGAGCTATCCGAAAGAGTGCCAGCCGAGCGAACGTCCCGACCCCGTCGGGGTAGCTCCGCCGCTCTAGTCGAAGAGCTGGCCAACGGGAGGAATCCCCGACCCGCAATCAAAAAAAAGGCGCAAGGAGATATGCCGCAGAGATTCGAACCGATGCGATGCCAAGCGTGCCGTGCGGACATCGATCATGTCGATGCGCTCGCGCGACACGTCGAAACGTGCGGCACACCGTTCCGGCCGAGCGACGTCGTGCTCGTCTTTCCTCCGCTGGTCGACACCGTTGGCCGCTTTGAACGCGAAACCGCCGCGGCGCTTATCGTGCTGGCCAATGAGAAGAGCGGCGACACATGGGGCCCCGTCTCGCGGAGTCAGGTCGTCGAAGTCGTGCGCGGGGAACTCGATCGCTCAAGTTCCAAAAGTTGGGTGCACTGGCTCGTTACCCAACCCTTTGGTCACCCCGACTTTGACGAGCTCGTGGAGCACGGGTACGCGCGATGGTGTGAAGCGCCGGACCCTTCGCCGGTTTCGCTCACCGCAAAAGGCATCGCCGCTCTCTACCCTCACGTGAGAAGGGTTTCAGAACAGGCGAATGGAGTGCCCGGCGACGGCGAACATCAGCACGAGGAAGGCGCACGCGAAGCACAGGCGCCCGAGTTCAGCGACCTTGCCGTTGTTCGAGAGCCCATAGACAAGCGCTCCGACAACGGCGACGAGTACAGGAATGAGAGCGGTCATGGGTAAGAACGATAGCAAAGGGGGGTGCGGCGCGAGCAGGTTGCCCACTGCATGCCGTGCCCGACCGGCTCTCGCGCCGCATGGTCGGGTAAAGCCAAGGAATACACCGGGAGCGCGCGGCGCCCCAAGTGGCCGGAAAAACGCCGCAATTGTCGCCACTCGAAACCAGTTGCATCATTGAGCATCAATGGTTACCATTGGTAATCATGAAACGACTCGATAGCGACGGCGAAGGCAGCACCCCTCAGATCGGAATTCGTCTCCCTCAAAAAACGACGGAGCGGCTCGACGCGCTCGTCGCGAACTTGCCGAACATCATTGGTCCCCTCCCGCGCGCCGTGGTGCTTCGCGCGGTGATCGAAGCGGGCATTGATGCCATAGCGATGCGCGAGGGCATCAACATCGGCGGGACCGCTCCGAAGCCGAGCAGCGAGAAGGCGACGCGTAAAGAAAGCGCGAGCGTCGCGAAGACGTCCGACGGAAAAACCGTGCATCGGGCGAGCCGAGCCCGCGCCGAAAGGCGCGCCGAGGCCCGTCGCAAGGCGGGATGCACGTGCAAGGGAAAGCATGTGCCGACCTGCAAGCTCTACCGTCATCGGTCCGACACGGCGGCTTAAGAAGGGCCTTTTCATGATCTGTGCAGAGCACGGCTGCCCAACCGATCAGTGCGGCGAATTCAAGCACATCGATGACGAGTGCGATGAGACTGCTCGTCTCTACGTCAAGGGCCTCGCCCGTGGAATCGAGCTTGCCATGGATCATGGCGTTCGGTTCGAAGAGCGTCGAACCGAGATCATGAGCTTGCTGCGATTCATCCGAGAGCGGCTTTGAAGATGTCCCGCCGTGCCGCCATCATCCCGGGAGGTTGGACCGCGATCGTCGTCGCCGAAGGTGACGAGCCGCCGCTTCGCCCACTCTTGGCCGAATCCTTCGAGGTGGGCCGGATTGTCGATGACGAGCTCGGGGCGAAGCGACGCGATTGGAACGAAGCGGACGTGGATCTTGCGGTTCGTCGTTTGATGCAACGGCTCATCGACTTGAAGGCCGAATCGGTGGTGATCGAATGGGCCACGTCGAAGACGTCGAAGAATCACGCGCTCGCCCAAGCCATCAAGCAAGCTTGCTTCGCGAACGACATCACCTGTTCGTACGCGAAGAAGTGGCGTCTTTGGAACACGACAGAGCATCGGGCGTGGGTGTCGCGGCGCATTCTCGAGGGCTATCAGGGCTGGCCTTCGGATACCTTCAACGTGTCGCGAGACTGCGGCGTCATGCTGCTAGAATCGATCTCGCCGGAGAGACCCACCCAGTTTTCCGAGCTTCTGAAGGAGACCAGCCATGCCCCGAGCCTCGAAAGCAGCGATGCGCCAATCGAGGCGGCGCCGCCGGTAACGACGCCAGGGGAAACCTCGCTCAAGCGTAGGGGTGAGAAAAAGAAGCCCGCCCCGCCGGTGGTGCTACTCCCGAGGACCGCGGGCATCGATCCGGGTTCGCATAGCCTCGGACTCGTCATCACCGAGGGGACGACGGTGCCCGTGCAGCTCGTCCACAGTGTGACCTTCCAGGTCGGCGAGAAGGTGCCGCTCAAGCGGCCTCGCAAGATCAAAAGTGGGGACGAGACGATCACGGTGACGACACGGCACTCGCTTACGTTGCCGATGGCCACCGCGCTTGCTGACAAGATCGTCTCGCGGCTCATCGAGTACCGGGTGACGAAACTCGGGATCGAGCACACCGAAACGGTGCACATGAATCCGCAGATCGTCGGCGCGGCGGCGAGCGCGATTTCCACAAGCCTCATCCGAATGTCGTGGCTCGACCTGCTCATCGGTCAGCGCGCGGAAGCCGCCGGCATCGAAGTCCACCGCGTGAGTGCAGCAACATGGCGAGCGCGCGTGGTGGGGCGGCCTAAGGGTAAACGCGGCGGCGCCGGTGCCGAGCTCATTCCCGCGGCCGTGGCGTCGAGAATTCGAGGATGGCCGCCCGAGGCCGATGTGCACGAACGCGACGCGGCTGGCGTGAATCTCTGGCTCATCCTCCCGCCTCCCGAGTCACCGCCGCTCGCCGAGAAAAAGGCGCGCGCGCCACGGCTTGCAACGCCGAAGACGCCACGCGAACCGGGGAGGCGTCCACCGTCGTACTACGCTCGGCTCGAACGTCTACGAAGCGAAACCGCGCAAGCGCGCGCGGCGACTGGATGCCACTGCGGAAACCAACGCCATGGGCGCCATCGCACCGGCTGTCCGCTCGCGTGTTGAGGGAAAAAAGATGAAGCACCGAACCGAAGCCGAAGACCGCGCGTATCAGGAAGGTTTTCGTGCGGCTGTCCGGTGCACGCCGGCAATCTCGGCGGATGCCGTGACGAAGAGGGTCATCGAGGTTTTGAAAGAACGGGCACGGAAGCGCGCCGATCGATGCGTAACGCTTGAGGAGCTAGAGGACTTTTTTAAATGACGAAAAACAAGGACTTCAAGCGAATGATTCGAGCCCGCGCAGCACAGAGTGGGCGATCGTACCAAGCCGAGCTCAATGCGTTTCGTGCGCAAACGGTGGCCGTAGTGAAAGCTCGATGCATCGGATGCAAGAGCACGCGCGAGATCAAGGCGGGTGAGATCGCGCCCGGAGACCATCCCTTATGCACGAAGTGCCACATGCCGATGGTTGCCATCGGAGCCGAAGCGCGATGACTTGGGAAGTGAAGCCAACGCTTGCAGGTCTCGTCGAAGCGCTGAACACGCTTCTCGCGAATGGTGTCGATCCGAGTTCCGAGGTGAGCTTGGGAACGTATCGAGACGAGAGCGATGGCTTCGTCGGGTCGCTTGTCTTCGACGGTATTGTTGATGTGGAGACGGTCGGCGGCCAAGGGCCAATGCTGCGCGTCATCATAAGTGAAGACGCGGATTACGAGGTGTTGCCACTCGATCAGCGGCGTTTCCATTGCAGCTTGACATGCGTGCCTAGGGCCGATGGCTCTTGCGATTGCGGTTGCGCCGGATGCCGCGCAGCGCCGGGGAAAACCGCGAAGTGGAAAGCGCGCGTCGCGCTTCGCCCGTCATGAGAACGCGCACCATTCAGATCGCGAAAAACGTCGCATTCCCGCTCGACATCGCGGGTCAGTGCCTGGCCATCTTCGGCATACGGGGATCGGGGAAAAGCAACACGGCCGGCGCTTTCGTCGAAGAGCTGCTCGAGGTCGGATACCCCACCGTCATCATCGATCCGACGGATGCGTGGTGGGGGATGCGCGTCGGAGCCGATGGCGATCCCAAAAAGGGCTATCCCGTCGTCATCTTCGGCGGAGCGCACGGTGATATTCCGCTTGAGGAGTCGAGCGGCAAAGTCATCGCGGAATTCGTCGTCAAGGAACAGGTTCCGATCATCCTGTCGCTTCGGCACCTACGCAAAGGCGCGCAGCGCCGCTTCGTTCGCGAGTTTTGCGAAGAGCTTTACCAGCTGAAGGGTCAGCCGCAGTACCGCACCCCGCTCGCCGTCGTCATTGACGAGGCGCCGCTCTTCGCTCCGCAGAAGGTCCTCGGTGACATCGCATTCGTGGTGGGCGCCGTCGAAGATCTGATCGCGCGCGGCCGAACGTCGGGGTTCGGGGTGGTGCTGATCAGCCAGCGATCGGCGACGCTGAACGCAGATGTTCGCACGCAAGCTGACACGATGATCTGTCATCGCCTGACGGCGAAGCTCGACCGCAAAGCCATCGCCGAATGGTTCGAAGAGAACGCGTCCACCGAAGACTTGAAGACGATCCTACAGAGCCTCGCGAAGCTGCAAGACGGCGAAGGTTGGGTTTGGGCTCCGAAGCTCGACATCATGAAGCGCGCGCAGATGCGGCTTCGTCGCACCTTCGATAGCTCGGCGACGCCGAAGCTCGGAAAGAAGATCAGGGCGCCGAAGCGTCTCGCGGACATCGATCTCGACAAGCTCAAGGGTCAGATGGCCGCCGTGATCGAGAGAGCAAAGGCCGATGATCCGAAGGCGCTGCGCGCTCGGATCGCCGAACTCGAACGTGAGCTCAAGGCGACGTCGAACGGCGTAAGCGCGCTCTCGAGGGCGGCCGTGCAGAAGGCGCCGAAGGTCGAGCGCGTCGAAGTGCCGATGCTCTCGGCGAAAGACCGCAAGCTCATCGAGCGGGCCAGCGATCACGCCGAGGCCTCGGGCTCGAAGGCCGTCGAGCTCACGAAAGCGCTGTCCGCGCTGCAAGAGGGCCTCGGTCGATTGAGTGCTCGATGGCAAGCCATCTTGGCGCAACCGGTACCGACGGCGACCAGACACACCGTGCAACCCACGCCACCGGCATTCGTTGCGCCACCGAAGTCCGCACCGACGAAGCTTCCCCCGAGAGGAGTGGCCAACGGAAGTTTGCCCCCTGCCCGTCAGAAGATCCTCAACGGCCTTGCTTTCGTTGAACAGGTGCTCGGGAGCCGCGACGCGGACCGCGACCAGTTGGCTTTCCTTTCCGAGCAAAGCCCGACGAGCAGTAGCTACGCCAACAATCTTGGCGCGCTGCGTAGCGCGAACCTCATCGACTACCCGGGGCAAGGTCGCATCGCGTTGACGGACGCGGGCCGTGCGCTTGCCGTTGTCGAGAACGTTCCGGCGTCGTCGGCGGAGCTGCACGCGATCGTGCAACGACGGATTCCCCCTGCACGCTGGCGAATCCTCGCGACGCTGATCAATGCCTACCCGCGCGATGTCGAGCGGGCGGAGCTAGCGGAACTCGCGAGCCAATCACCGTCATCGAGCTCGTACGCGAATAACCTTGGCGCGCTTCGCTCGCTCGGCCTGCTCGACTATCCGAGCAGGGGGACCGTCATCGCGACGCCAGCGTTGTTCTTGGAGGGGCGTTGAATCACTGCCGCAACTGCAAGCACTGGGAGCGTCGCGACGCCGAAGGGCTCGGTTTTGGAGTTTGCCTTCTTGCGCAAAACAGGAACGGGTGGAATCCACCGGACCACGAGACGCTGGCGTTCGTGACGGCGGAGAACCCGCGCGACACGTTTTCGAACCTGCGATGTGATCCGAACTTCGGTTGCGTGCAATGGGAAGAGAACGAAGAGGGACAACGTCAACAATGATTACATGCGAAACGCCGGGGATGACGTGGACCATCGAAGGGAAGATCGAACACCTTCCTGGCGGCTATGGCGGTGATGGCGCCCACGTTGGTATCGATGACCTTTCGAATCTCTTGGCCGAGCACGTAGACAAGTGGGCCAAGGTTCGCGTGGAGCTCATCGAAGGGCCTCGCCCGCTCCCCTACCGCAGTCGAAGCGGAAAGCTCGTCGATTACGAGCCTAGCCCGCGTCCAACCGAAGGCGTCGTCGTCGAGCAGCCGAAGCGCGCTGTCGTCGAAGATCTCAAGCGAATGCGCACCCTCGCCACGCGCGTTCGAAAACACATCGCAATGGTGCGAGTGGGACGAGGCCCGGCCGCTTCGGTAGAAGAACAGTGCATTGATGCGCTGGCGGAAACGATGCTGGTCGTCTGCGACCAGATCGAGGCGTTCGATCGCAGGTTGCAAAGCCTCGAGACGGGAAGTGCCACGTGAGCGCATGTTGCGAGCTCATGCGCTTGTGCATCATGGGCAGCGACGGCCAGCGCATCGGCTTCGACGTCACGATCCCAATCAAAAAGGGACAGAGCAGCTGGGTGATCTATCGCTACAAGGCGGGCCGCGGAAGATACGTTGCGGCGAAGCTCAATTGGTGCCCGTTCTGCCGCGTCGCACTCGATGACGACGGACCCCGCCCAGCGAAGAGGCTGGCCAACGGCGAAGAAGACGCGCACGGATCAAACCCCGTTCGAGTGCACCCCGAAGAGTCCAACGACCAAAGGAGCAAGAACCGATGACGGAGAAAGCGATGCAGAAGCCCATGACCGCCGACGAGATCCGAGCCCAGCACGAGATCAACGGAGCTCGCCGCGCGAATACGAACCTCCTCGTGTATGCACTCGAACAGCTCAAGTCCGGCGACGATCGCTCGAACGTGGAGAAGCTCGCCGCGATGACACTTGAGCGGGAGGAGGCCGTTGCTTCGCTTCGACGTCTCGCCGAGCAACACGGTGGTGAGAGTGGGTGGCCGGAAAGCCTTTCGCTTCCCGAGATCATCGACAAGCACATCGCGCTTCCAATCTCGGTGCTCTTGGCAGCGAAGGCGCCGGAGAAGTCGAAGCGATGACCAACGAAGAGTTAGCCAATTACAAGGCGCTCGGCGCGATGCTGCAAACGGCGGAACTGAGAGAAGCGTTCGAAGTGGGCTTCGCTGAGATTGAACGACTCAGGGCCGCCCTCGATGGTGCGCCTGTGACGCCCGTCCCGATGCTTCTTTGGTGCCCCGAGTGCAGTGAACGCCACATCGACTTCGGCGAATTCGCGACGCGGCCCCACCACACCCATGCGTGCCAGGATTGCGGGATGGTCTGGCGTCCCGCTCTCGTGCCGACCGTTGGCGTCGACTACCTACCCGGGTTCAAGAACGAAGCGCCCGAGGAGGAGACGGAGACGAGCGTGACCGATGAGCAACTCGAGAAGCTTGGCGAGGTTGTCGAGCGCATCGACAACTTGGTGCACGCTGGCGCCATTCCGATGTCCGACAAGCTTCGGGTGACGGCGCTCGGCGAGGCGTTGCCCGACCTGCATTCGGAACTCAAAACGCTTTATGTCGAGATCGCGGGCGAGGACCCGTGGGCGGACGTCATCGCAGAGGACCACCCCAATGGCCGCTGATCTGCACATTCACGTCGTTCCCGATGACCTCGAAGAGGGGGTGATAGTCGCGTTCTTTTCGCACACCCTCGGCTCCAAGCACTTCGGTGGCCGCTTCTCGCAAGAGGAGCGGGACGCTTCTTTCCCGCGCATCGCAGACACGCCCAACGTGTGGATCGGAGAGGTGTCGTGGCTCAAGGCCGCGCTCTTCGGCGACTCTGGGACGTTCGTCCCATCGACTGTGCAGCTCGTGCAAGACGCGATAGGCGAGGACCTTCCGACACTGACGGACGAACTCGAGCAGAAGATCCTCGCAGCGTTTGAAGCCAAGAACGAGACCGGGTACAGCCTCGCGACGGTCGACGAAGTGCGCGCCTTTCTGGCCCAACACAAGGGCAAGCGGCTCTTTACGGTGAGCTGGTGACGTCGTGATTCGTCCGCTCATCTTGGGCCCCGCCGAACGCGCCTCCATCCAGGAGGTGGTCACCTTCGCGGCTCGCCCCGAGAATCACTACCGCCCCTTCGCGGGTGACAACGTCCCTCCCGGTGACAAGGAAAGCTACATCCGCAAGTTCGGACTTCCCGATCGCCCCTACCGCTGCGTCTATTCGCTCACCGTCGCTTCCAACGGCCAACTTTTGCGGCATCTGTCGATCTCGATCCCGGGCATGCCGGACAAGGCGCCGAACCCAATCGCGTGCTGGACGCTCGCCGCCGCGTACGGCTTCACCGGTTGGGATGGTCTATCGCAGCATCCGCCATCGGATTGGGCCATTGACCTCCCAGGCTTTTGCGTCGCCATCGCGCAACGCTACGTGGACGGCGCATGAACGAGCTCCACGTCTTTCAGCTCAACGACGATCCCCGAGACACCGTCATCGCGCGCGACGCCGATGACGCGTGGTTGGTTGTCGAAGAGACGAGCGGATGCACCCGCGAAGAGAACGACCTTGGCGAAGTCGACTTCGTACAGCTCGATGACTCGCAGCTGTTCAAGCTGAGGTGTGAGGGCGATCCGATCGAGCACAACTTCCCGAGTCACGATGGCTGGACGAAGGACGAGCACGGCGTTTGGCGATCGGAACGGACGTGCGCGGAATGGGTGCAACACGCTGGGCGTGGGCACCTCGGGAGCTCGGAATGGTGAACCACAACGAAGATTGCCCCGGTCCTGACGAATACGACCCGGCCACATGCCAGACGGCGGCCGAGCTTCGTGCGTGCGGGATCGCGGTACCGGCCACCATCCCGGATTGTGCGTGGATCCCCGTCGGATCGATGCGCGTCGTCGGTGAGCCGAAAGTGACTTCGCAAGCGCCGAACCTCATCACGGTGCAAGGTTTGAGTGTCGTGTTCACGGTGCCGTTCCGTTGGGTCGAAGTGGATGGGGTCATCGATCTCGACGAAAAGGAGTGCTGAATGGGCCTCATCTGGAACGGAAACGTGTCGGCCGTGGTGGCGCTGTTTCGCCAGTTCAAGCCGCACAACCTGCCGCCGAGGAAGCTGTTCTTTTACGGGTTCACAATTGGCCAAGTGGGGCTCGGCGTCATCGTTAGCCGGAAGGTGGGAGAGGGAGAACTCTCACCATGAGGAAGTACTACGACGACTACGGTCCGTGCCCGGTGTGCGGCGGAAGGATGGACACCGGCGACGACAATGGCGAGGGGATCCCGTGTCCGCCTCCGACGGCGCGAGTCGATCTGCGCGGCGTTTGGATCGCGCTCGTTTGGATCGCCGTATTGATAGCACTGATGACACTGTCATCAGTCGTGCACGCGAAGGGGCGGCTTTTCATCAAAGAAGGCTTCGTCGCCGACGTGCGCGTGGAGCCAGACCCGTCGGTGGTGATGGTGCTCGTCACCTCCAAGTTCATGGCGCTCTCACTCGAGCAAGAGAGCGCGATCGCAAACGAGGTGTGCACCACGGTCTCGGTGATGTCGCAGGCGGACGCGGGTCGCGAAGGCGTGGGGCTCTGCGATCTCGTGCTCGTCGGTACGGACAACGTGATGGGCTCGACGCACTTCGACGACGACGACAAGGCCGTGACGGAATGGCGCCTATGGCACTTACGAAACAAGCACAAGTAACCGACGACGAACGCAAGAAGATCTTGGCGAAGCTCCGCCTGGGTCTCCCCACGTCGACCGCGCTTCGCTACGCGAAAGTGAGTCGCAAAGCATTCCAGTTGTTGCACGACGAAGACGACGACTTTGCCGAGGCGGTCGAGCTCGCGACGGCCGCGGGCGCGCTCGTGCAAGCCAAGCAAAAAGGAAAGAAGAAACTGACCGCCTTTCTCCCGATCCCGGACGCGCCGCGCCGAGCTCCCCCTCCCCCGCCCTCGATTCCCCCTCCCCTCGTCACGACCGGCGGAGAAACCTCGTGGGTCGAGATCTGGTCGCAGATCCGCAAAGAGGCCACCGAGCTCGCGGCGGGAGAGTTTGGCCAACTGCTCTGGGTCGAGCGCGCGTGCGTCAAGGCCGGGATGCACCCGCTCGATCGCCAATGGCTCTGGCACTTCCAAGAGTTCTACGCGTCGAAGAAGCGACTGGACGTTGGCCGCTTCGGTCTTCGCGCGGCGAAGTCGGACAGCAATTGCCGCGCGGTGACGGCGGAAGTCTTGCTCTCGCCGCGGCGGCTCGAGCCCGGGTTCGTCGGCGTCTGCCCGGTGATGAGCTCGAACATGAGCGAGGCCGACGATCGCTTCGATACGATCGTGCAGATCCTCTCGGCATGCGGGCTCACCGATCTCACGGGAATCCGTCAACCCGAAGCGGAAGGGTTTCAGCGAGGGGGCGGCGGGAACTCTGCGCGCGTCATCTCGCTTCGCGACGCGCAAGGGTACAAGGTGGAGTTTCGGATTTACCCGGCATCAATCTCGGGCGCGGCCGGGTTCACTGGGATCGCCGGGTTCTGCGACGAAGTGGATCTCTGGGGCAAGGAAGCGGGCGCGAATCCAGCGAAGCGCGTCTTCGAGGTGCTCTTGGCCCGCTACGCGACGCAGCCCACGGCGAAGCTCCACGTGATGTCGGCGTCGTACCACCGCGACAGCGAGCACGCGTCGATGATCGCCGCGGGTGACACGCCCTTGCAGCGCGTGGCGCGCCTCGGCGTCGATGGGGCGGCGAAGGACACCGAAGCACGTGCGCGGCTCGCGGTCGCGATCGGAAGTCGCGATCCTCTCCTCCTCACGCCCGCCGATCCCAAGTCGACGGACATTCCGTGTTGGGTCTCGAACCCAGTGGCGCCGATCGAAGAGTGCTACGCACTCGCCAAGGGCGATGTCCGCCGCATGATGTTCCTTTACGGCGGCCGGCTGAACCTCTTGGGAGGCCGTGCCGCGTCGATGGGGCTCGAAGATCTGCAAGCGCTCGGTGATCGTAACCGCCAATTGTGCAGCGACGGCGGTCCTCGGCTGATGAGCTTTGACGATCTCCCGTCATACGATCCGCGTAGCCGTGGGCGAGGAATGCCGGGGAGCGGGGAGCCTTCGATATGAGCGACGAAGCGATCGAATACGTCGCACGGAACACCGACGGCCATTATTGGACCGACATTGGATCCGAACGACAATGCAACGTGGTCGCCAGATCCAGCGGATGGCATCGTCATCCGGAATGTCGGAAAGATGCAACGCGTGACGTTTTACGGGGAGCTCATCCCTTTGACCGAGGCGTTGGCGAATCGACCAGAGAGGCGGGGGCGAATGGCGCACCCGATGGACACCGAGATCGCAGAGCTATGCGACAAGCTGGCTCTGGTCATTCGGGAGACTGAACACCCCGGTGGATGGATGCGGCGTGAAGATCTGAAGGTGAAGATCGCGCGACAGCTCGGAGAGCTCATCCGCAAACGATTCCCAGAAAGCACGTGGTCTGAATCGGAGGGCCCATGAACGAGGAACCCATCATCGTCACTTCAACCGGGCCGACCACGGTAACGCTCAAAGCGATGGCCGTCGGAGAGCGGCTCAAGTTTCGCGTCTTGACTGCCGAACGCACTCGCATCGTCGGGGATTGGGGCGCTGTTGAACTCGAAGTGGGCGACGAGTTCGAAGTCGAGAGACTCCCGACCGAAGCGATATGATGCTGGTCAAGCTTGTTTGGCCTGATGGCCGCATCGAAGAGATCGAGCACGCGGTGGACCACGGCACGACCAGCATCGAGATCCCGCATCGACCGAAGCCGACGGACATCGATCGTGACCTAGTGACCGTGCACGTGGGCGACGTGGTCACGTCGATTCAAGACTACGGTCGGCCCATGCATCGGTTCAGACGCATCCTCGTAGGCAACGTCGACACGGGCGACATCCAGACGCTTTGGGTGCACGCGGACACGGACGTGCACGTCGTGAAACGCGTGGTGGACGAAGTGGCGTCAGAAAAGGAGCCATCGGTATGAACTTCGCGCAAGCATTCGACGCTCTCCGAGAGGGCAAACGTGTCGCCCGCCTCATGTGGACGCAGCCCGGCGCCCGTCGGCCGGCGTGGATCCAGATCGTCGTCGCGAAGGTGCTGGGCGAGGAGAGTGCACCTTTCATCGTCATGAAACGCGATGACGGCAAACTGGCCCCGTGGACTCCCTCGCAGACAGCGATCCTGGCCGAAGACTGGATCCTCGTCGTATGAAGCGCGCTTCGAGAAGTGTCCGATCCGTGGGGATACCGCTCTCCCATACCGTCGGTGAAAAGCACGGCACGCGTGGAAGACGCAGTCGGGCACTTCTCGAAGCGTTCTGCCAAGCGCCCGATCGCGACGTGCCTCGCCTGACGTGCGGCTACCCGCTTCCGTGCCCGCACCACAACTTTCGCCGCGTCGTGCGCGTTGCCGTCATCGTCGAACCGAGGCCTCGGCGGCGGCGGCGGCGACCGAGATGGAGGAAGCCATCGGTATGAACCACTTTTACCATCGCGTTGATCCGGATAGCTCGAATCCAGACGTGAAGTGCTCTTGGTGCGGGCTGCACGTGCACTACGCGCGCGACGACGGACTAGAGCCCGGATGGCGCGACTACGCTTACTACTCCGCCGAAGGCTTCAAACTCGAAGGCGAGCCTAGCTGTCCTGGACCGCCGGTCGATTCCGATAATGCAGTGTCATGGCGGCGAGATTGAAGGCCGTTCTCGAGCCGAACGGTTTCGTCGGTAGCGTTGCGGTGGTCGTTGTCGATCTCGATGAGAAGGGCAATGGCCGCCATTGGCGCGAGATCCTTGCGACGGGCCTGACGAGAGACGCATCGCAACGCATCGCCGACGAGTGGAACGAGCAGCACGGTGCGACGTGAAACGGCGCCGCTTCGATCGCGTGCTGCGCGTAAGGCTCGAATGCGGGTGCACCTCGGAACTTCACACATTCAGCTATCGCGTCTCGAAGGACCTCGCGGCGATTCTGTACGGGGAAGCTATCCGCAAAGGCGTGTGGTGCTTCGAGCACGGGGGCAAGTGTCATCCCGTCGAGTGCATGGGCGTCTTTCGGCAGGGGTGAAAACTTGGCCCGTTTCACGGGAAACCGTCACAAGTGCAACAGTGATGCGACGCCACCGCCGAACCCGTGCCGAACAAAACCAAGGTCCTTTGCCGCCCGTCGCGTGCGAGCGATGTTCGCGCCCGACGACGGCGCCGCGCGCTGGCCTTTGCCCCGGATGCGCCGTGCGCAAGTGCCGCGGGCATCTTCCCGAAGGCCCGTGCGGCGTTTGCGGGATGAGCGACGTTCGCGTGCTCGTCCGTCATCGCCTCGGTACGCTTTGCGCCAACCACGCGGCCGTAGCGGGGCGCCGAGAGATGGGCCTCGAAGAGCTTAGGCGGGAGTGCCTTGGGAGCGATCGCAGGCTCTCCGGCGATCGGCGTACGCATCCACGGCTCGCGTTTCCGACGGAGGCGACGGGGAGCTAAACTTTCCGAGCCGTGCCGTGGATGTCGAAGAGAGGTGGCTCGATCGCGCACTTCGTCAAAGAAGACGGAGAGCCGGCGTGCTCGTGTTTTGTGCGTTCGAAGAGGATGACGGAGGCGCGAGAGTCGTGGGTCGCCTTGCGCGATCGGGAGCATCTCTGTTCGTTTTGCCGTCTCCTCCATCCGAAGAGTCGATGCGCATGCATCGGGTGCGCGACGAAGGGAAAGCTTTGACTCGTGCCGTGCTGGGAATACGTCCTCCGTGACCTTCCCCGCTGCAAGCAAGACGGCTGTCCCTCCGCCGGCATCGTCTCCGACGTCGTGACGCGGCGGCTCACGTGCGGGTTTCATTCCGAAGAGTTTCGCGAGCGGCGGCGACGCGACGCGATCGAACGCCATCGCCTGAAAGAAGAGCGCCGACGGATCGAGCGGTTTCGTCGCGCCGCGTGGGGCTTCTAGACGCGCCTTGCCCCGTCCGAGGCCAGCGTGATACCCATGAGGGCAGTACCCTCAAACCAGTGCAGCGGGGCTACCCCGTGTAAGGCACGGTGATGCAGCCTACCTCCGATAGTTCCCGCACCAAATTGCTCCGCCTCGTGGGCGAGGGCGTGAGCATGGCCGCCGCGGCCCGCGCGGCCGGAGTGAGCCCGAGAACGGCACGGCGCATCGTCACTGCCTCGGAAGGGGCAACCGAGCCGCGCCAGCCCTACACGGGCGGTCCCCAACCTCCCGCCGACATCCCGCCTCCGGCGCTGCTGGTCGACCAGCCGCGGCCCCCGCCCACCGCGTTCACGTTCGATCCTCGCTACCACGGGCACTCGTTCCAATCGTTCTCCGCGCCACTGGCCTTCGACGGCTGGACGCTCAAACGAGCTCGGGACGCAGTGTCGATGCACCGCCTCGGCTACTTTCTCGAGTCGTCATCGCTCGCGATCGTGCTCTTGTCGTTCGCGCCGGTGCTCGCGGCGACGGGGCAACGCCTCTCGCCCGCCCTTGCCTTGCCGCGCAAAGTGACGTGCGGCACACGGGGGCTTTCTCGCATCCTCGGCGCCGCGGTGGAAAAACAGATCGCCCCGTCGGCGGGTCTGCTCCCCTCGCCGTACTTTCCGCCGACGCTTTGGGGATCGACGGGATTCGATCTCGCGTTCATGGGGTTCTCGGTCTGGCAACACGCGTACGGCGAGCCCGATCCCGAGACGGGCGTTCGCATGTGTTACACGCGGCGATGGCCGTCGTGGGCCGTGAATTACTACCGGTACCGGCGGCAATTCGTAGCCATGACGAGCGAGGGCCCGATCGACATCGTCTCCGGGGATGGCAAGTGGACGATCATCGCCGATTCGGAAGAGCCGCATTTCATGGGCGCGATCGTCGCCCTCCACGAAGAGGTTTTGGCCGGCATCTTCGACAAGCGCGCCCTCTCGGCTTACATCGACAAGTACGGCAACCCGAAGTGGATCGCCGAGATGCCACCTGGCACGGGCGTCCGCACCCCCGAGGGAGATGCCGCCTTCGACGCGATTGCGACCATCCGCGGTCCGGATGGATGGGGCGTCGTGCCGAACGGCATGAAGGTCAACGTCGAAGGGCTCGTGGCGGGCGCCTCGACGGTGGTGAAAGACGCGCTTGATTCGCACTGGCAATACATCGCGGCGGCGCTCCTCGGCTCTGACGGCACGATGACTCGAGGCACGGGCGTTTATTCATCGCCGATCTTCGCAGGTGTCGCGCGCAACCTCGTCGATAGGGATCTGCGGGCCGTGGTGCGCGGGGCGAACTCGGGCCACATCGCACCATGGCTCGCCTTCAATTACGCCGCGTCGATCGAAGAGGCGTCTGGATGGATCGATCCGGTACTCGATATCCCGCTTCCCGATCCCGACGCCGACGCGCGGATCAAGTCGTACAGCGACCGGGTGAAGAGCTTCCACGAGATCATCGAGAAGGAAGCGAAGTACTTCATCATCACGCAAGAGCGCGTCGAACAGCTCGCCAAGTCGCTCGAGATCGAGCCGCCCGCATTGAACATCGATGCTATCAATCGGGTGGTCAACGCGCCTGACGACGACGCGGGCAAAAAATCACCGCCCGAAGAAACCAACGGGCAGGCGTCGTCCCAAGATGGATCGGCCGAGTTCGCGAGCGACGCGACGAATGGTGGAGGGGGCACGGCGAACGGTGAAGCAAAGGACGGCGGGGCGACGCTTCCCTGATGAAGAACCGGCGCCTTTACCTATGCGCCCCCCCATCGAGCGAGCCTTGCGCGGAATGCGAACGGCTCCGAGCCGAGTTGAAGGCGTACGAAGATGCGGCTTTTGATCGGCCGGATGCTTGGCGATCGAAGCCAAAAGACGGGGGGCACGTCGGCGCCGGCGGGGAGCCCCCGCGGAGCTCGAGCGGGGCGAGCTCGGGGGCAGCTCGGGGCCTGGTCGGAGCGACGACGACGATGCCGCCGCATCCGGCGGACGACGGCGTGCCTCGTCCGAAGTGGAACAGCAAGTGGGACTTCGATCGCGCGGGAAAGCGCGTGCGGATCGTCGTGCAGGCCTACGCCCCCGACCGGGAGGAGGAGACGATCGACGCTCGCGAATTCATCGAACGTCTTGGCGACACATCTGCTGAGACGACGTTTGCGATCCACGTCGAAACCGAGTCAGATTGAGTTCGAAGCAATCGAGTCCGGAAAGGGTAAATCGCGCATGAGCTGGTCAATCGACGTGACGGGTACCAAGAGCGCCGTGGTCAAAAAGGTGACCGAACAGCTCGACAAGATCGCCGCGAACTACGAAGGCAAAGAAGAGGCGAAAGACGTGCTCGCCGCGAAGGAGCGGATCCTTGCGCTCGTCGGCGCCGTTGATCTCGAGCCGGCCGGGGCGGGTGAGCCACCTTCCCCGAATGCCATCCAAGTGAAGGCCAACGGATCGCACGCGCTCACCGCGAAGGGCATCGACGGCGCGCGCATGAGCATCAACGTCACGCGCACGCACCTCGCGATCGATTGAGCCGTCCGTGGGCATCAAGCTCCACGAATCGGTGAAGGCGGACGGATCGCATCACGGGTGGTGCTTCTACTGCCCGGGCTGCAAGGGGCTGCACCTGTGTGATGAGCGCTGGACGTTCAACGGCGACAAGGAAAAGCCGACCTTCCGCGCGTCGGTGCTCATCTACGAGGTCCCGCCCGACCAGGTGGACGGGTCGAGCTACCCGGGGCGCCCGCGCTGCCATTCCTTCGTCACCGATGGGCGCATCGCGTACTTGGACGATTCGACGCACGAGCTTCGGGGGCAGACGGTGGATCTGCCCGACTGGGATTCGGTGCGCGACCCGTATGGGTGAGCGATGATCGGTTATTACGACACGACGCAACCGACGACCGCGACGTTCTGCCCGAATTGCGGGACGGTGACGGGATCCACGTTTTTCGGGCAGTGGATTCATTACCACCCGCCGCAGATCCAATACCCATCGCCGCCCACCTTCGAGGCGGTGATCGAAGTGCCAGCGTCGTCGAAGCGCCGACGTAGTGACGTGGAGCGATGGCTACGCGCGATGGCGACCGATTGCGTTCGCGCCGAAGAGGCCATCGCCAAGCTACGACGCCACTTCGAGGCCGTTCGAGAATCTCGGCTTCTCCAAGTAGCGTCCTTGCCCGAGGTGGAGCGCCGCGGGCGCGTCGGGGTAGGGCGGACCGCTTGGGGCTTCGAGCATCGTCAACGATGCCGAACGACGCGAAAACCACGCCCGCTCGTGGAAAAAATGGGAGAGAAGCGATGCGCGAGATCAACGTAGGAATGACCATCACGCCGGGCCTCTACCGACATACGAAGTCGGAAGGCCTCTATACGGTCTTCTGCCTTGTCCGGCATCACGAGACCGGTAACCCGATGGTGGTCTACTACTCGCACGGGCACGGCTCGGTGAGCACGCGGCCTCTCCACGGTTTCACAGGGACGCGATGCTCGGATCCGGACGGGTTCGAAGAGCGATTTGTTCTCATCACCGACCGTCCCGGATCGGTCGGTCAGCCTCCACTTGAGGGTGTGACCGCGACCGTGCTTTGGACGAGCGACACCCTGCTTCGCAACTTCGGTCTTTTCGCAGAGGCGATCGCTGGCGTCGGTCTTCGCGCGATCGATCCGACGCGTGCCGAGGCGAGCTCGCAGGCGTGCCCGGCGTGCGGTTCGCTCTTGCATACCCGATGTTTTGGCAATTGCGAGGAGTGCGGGACGCCGCTCGAGGTGCAGGGCGAGCGACTCTGCACGGTGTGCGCGCGAGAAGAAACGCCGGATGCGCGCCTCGCCACCGCGGTGACGTCGCTTGAACGTGCTCTCGAAGTGCTGCGAAAGGAACAGTTTGAACGGGCCGGTGCGAAGAAAACACCGATGTAGGTGGAGCTCCAACGCCTCGTCGCCTCTGTCGCCTCTGACGGTGCGCGCTTGACATTCGTTTCGTCGTCAGTTCAGACTTGATTCCAATACATTTGGGTACCCGCCGGTCAATCCGTCGGGAGCACGACACCGTGCGTAACCCTCCCGAATGGACAGGCCACGAAACGATCGCCCTCGTACCGACTGACAGAAGACCTCGCCGCGTCGTATGGCGGCGAGGTCATCTGTCTTCACCCTCTCGCCATCGGCCAGAGCTATCGGCTCTTCGCATCGAGGCAAGGTCCCGAGCAAAACACTCGCCTCGTTCGAGGTACGCTCGGCCTCTACGGCGCACGCGCCGACGTCATCTCGCCCGATGGTGCGGTGACCGAGCTCGGGATCGACCTCGAAGAGCCCGTCGTCACGCGCGTCGATATCCAAGGGCCACTCGAGCAGCGCGCGGGTTACCACGATCCGTGCGCGGGTTGGTCCGACGGGCACGACGCAGTGGCCGAGCGGATGATCGCGGCGCTCGAAGAGGGCAACGTGCTCATGGTGATCGATTCACCAGGGGGAGCGCACGCGGGCCTCCAAGAGGCGGTTCGTCGCGTCATCGAGGCGAAAGAGCAGCACGGGCGCCACGTCATCGCCTACGCCGACGAGATGATCGGATCGGCCGCGTATTGGTGGGCCGCATGCGTTGCCGACGAGATCTACGGCCCCGAGTCGATGATCGTCGGGAGCATCGGTGCACGCGCGGCGCACGGTTCGATCGCGGGGGCCCTCGCGAAGGAAGGCGTCGAAGTTACGTACTTTGCGTGGCCGGGCGAGGGGAAGGTGGCCTTCGCGCCTGAGCTTCCTCTTTCCGACGTGGGTCGCAAGCGCGGTAACCGTGACGTGGCGATGGCGGGTGAAGCCTTCGCGGCGGTCGTCGGTCCGCGCCGCGGCATGACGCGCGACGAGATCGTGGAGCTCGATGCGGATGCTCTCCATGGCGAGCTCGCGCTGAAAGCGAAGCTCGTGGATGGCATCGCGAGCCTTGAAGACGTGGTGGAGTATGCGCTCGCCTTGGCGGCGCCCGAACCGGGAGAGAACGACGACATGAAAACGAAGAACCGTCCCGCAAAGCCAGGCGTCACCGCTGCCACCCGCTCGGAGGATCCGAAAGATCCCGAGAAGAAAGAGCCGGAGTCGGCCGAGCCCGAGAAGACTCCCTCTGACAAGATGGAGTGCGGCAAGTGCGGCGCGGCGAACGACGACGACGCGAAGTACTGCGACAAGTGCGGCGAGTCGATGAGCGGCGCCACCGAGGCCGAGGGTGACGAGCCCGACGGCGACAAGAAAAAGCCCGAAGAGTCGCGGGCCGATGGCGATAGCGACGACGACGACGACGACGACAAAAAGGGCGCGCGCGCCGAGCCCCCGCCGGACAATCGCCGCGCCGCGGCGGCGCCATCGCACGCGGGATCGCTCGCGTCGATCTTTGGACTTCGCGAAGGCGCGAGCACGCCTACGGTGAAGACGGCGGCGATCGCGTACGTCAATCTCGGTCGCGCTGTCATGAGCGCGACGGAGACGAAGAGCCCGTCGGAAGCGCAAGGGGCGCTTCGCTCGATCCTCGAAGATGCGGCCGAGGTGGCGAACCTACGCGACGCGCTTGCCGCCTCGAAACGACGGGAGGTCCGTCGCGAGAAGATGGATCTCTTGATGAAGCTCGCCGCAAAGAACCTTCCTGGCTACGAGCGCGGCGAGCTCTTGGTGGATCGCGAGGTGGGCGGCAATCTCGTTACCGGTCCCGCCCCGATGTACGACGAGATGCCGATCGCGACGCTGCGCGGCTTCGTGAACGGCAAGCTCAAAGCCAAGGGTCCCAAGGGTCCGGAGCGCACGCCGTTCGATCCTGATCCGACTCGCGCTCGCACGACCACCGAGAACGCCTTGGTGGAAGGCGATGTCGGGACGCCGTTCATCCAAGATGTCGCCTCGCGTTCGTCCGCCTCGGCCGAACAACTCGCCAGAACCGCCAGAGCGCTCGAAGCGCAAGCCCGCTAATCCGTTTTCATCCAAGAGAACCGCTAGAGCGCTCGAAGCGCAGGGAGTCCGCTAATGCCGACAGCACAGCTCAACGGAGGAATCAAATTCCTCACCGAATCGCAAGCCATCCCGGGCTACTTCGCCCGCTTCCTCGGCGCGTCGGCGCAAGTCGGCAAAGGGCAATTCGTCACGGTGGCCCCCGCCACCGGCTACGCCTCGCTCGCCGACGGAACCGTGCCCCTACAGATCTCGGGGGGTATCGGCGATTTCTCCGAGCTCTCCGACACGAGCACGACGGCGGGTGTCGCGATGGCGCGGCTCTCCGATCGCATGTGCTACGGGCTCGTCGCCTCCACGAGCTCGAACGACGGGTTCACGGACGCGGACTTTGGCGTGCCCTTCTACATGAAGGACGAGAACACGCCAGGCAAGCTCTCGAACCTCTCGGGCTCGAACCGATCGCTCGGCGGTCTCGTCTTCGGTCTCAACCTCGAAGAGGGCGGTTCCACACCGACGCCGATCCTTTGGACGGGGCCCGTCGCGCACCTCGTGGCGCGGGCCACGCTCGTCACCCAAGCCTTCGTCGGCGGGTGGTACGCGCATCCCGTCGATGCGATGGCGTCGACGACCACCGCGGAGAAGACGATGTTTCGCGCGCCGGTCCACGGCGTCATCACCCAGATCCGCATCACTTCGGCCCTCGGCACGATCGTCGCTGACAACACCGATTACGTGACCATCAACGTCTACAAAGCGGACGGTGCCGCCGGAACCCACGTGCTCGTTGGGAGCTGGGACAGTCGCGCGGCCAACCAGAACGGCATGGCCGCGGGCATTCCGGAGACGTTCGCGCTTTCGGCGGTCGCGGGCGCCATCAACCTCTTGGAGACGGACATCCTCACCTACGAAGTCACCAAGGGCGGCGCCGGCAAAATCGTCCCCGTCAGCACGATCGAAGTCGTGCAGAAAGCGATCTGAGTCATGGGTCTTCCGCTCAACATCTTTCCGGGTTTCACCTCCTTCGGCGTGGTCTCTGACCAGGTCAAGGAGATCGCCACCGTATTCAACGCGGAAGGCGTCGAAGCGCTCCAATCCATTCCCGAAAAAATGGTCGCCTGGGCCGACGTCGGAACGCGCGTCACGAAGGCGGACTTCCAAGCCAAGATCCCGGTGCGCCTCACGTCGCTCCTCGGCTTCGAGCAATTCGACGGCACACGTCACTACCATCCGGTCACCGTCGCATCGGTGGCCGTCAAGGTCGCGCCGTGGAGCCTCGGTCTCGAGTGGCCTACGCAGATCTCTTCGAGTGGGATCACTCAGCTCAAAGACTTCTACGGGATCAGCGGAATAGCCAACGACGTCGTCCAGCATGCGCGCGCCGCGAAGGCCGATATGGTGGCCAGCGTCCTTTCGGCAGGCTTCACGAATTCTTCGCTCGGCGTGACAGCGAAAGCCTTGACGCTCCCGCAACCCGGCAACGCAAACGGGCTTCCGCTCTTCGTCGATGCGACGCAAACGAAGCACTACGCGAATCCGCTCGATCCGAATTCGGCGCGCTTCGCGAACCTGTTTCTCAACGCGGGGAAGATCACCGCTACCGACGTGATGGGTACGGTGCTCACCAACATGACGCAGGTGCCACACCCCTCCAAGGCCAACATGACCTTGGGCAACGAGGTGACGGATCTCATCGGCGGAACGGCGATGCTGATTCCGTTTTGGAAGCTTGCGATTCAGTCGCTCTCGCTCGAGACGACAACGAGCCCCGGCAACCTCGCAGCGGCGACCACGAACCCGTACAGCGGCGAAACCATCGCGAAGGCATCGGCGGCGATCGGCGCCAACGGTCTCGCGCCTTGGCGCTTCTGGATCGCGCCCCAGCTCGATGCGCATCCGTACCTCGTCGCCAATCCGACGAAGCAGATGTGGATCGCAGTCTCGCGCACGCGCCAGGGCGCGGCGTGGTGCGAGATGGCCGGACCGAATACGGAGTTTGCACCGGTGATCACGCTTCTCGGCGACGGTACCGAGGAAGCGCGCAAGACCCGCAAGGTGCGGCTCTTCGGCGATCTCGACGCGGGCGCCGCGGCGGGCCTGCCCCACTTCGCACAGATGTACTTCGAGACCACTCCCTAAGGGAAAACCACCCACGCGGGAGGCGCGTTTTGGCGTATTCGACCCTGGACGACGTTTTCTTGCTCGGCTTGTCCGCGCAAGCATTCGTCGTCCTCCCTCGTCCCATCGATGCCGTGGACGCGGCATCGGCGACCATTCGCTTGCGAGCTCACGGGTTCGCGACGAGCGACGTGATCACGTTCGACCTGACCGCAGGCGGGGCGCTTCCCACGGGGATCTCCGCCTTCACGCCGTACTACCCGATCCCGGTCACGGGCGATCTCTTTCGGGTCGCCACGTCGGAGAACGGGACGCCGATCGCTTCGTGGGCCGATGCGGGGACGGGGTGGAGCATCCAAGTCGATACGACGCGCCGTATCGTTGCCCACAACGAGGAATGCGCGGCCGAGATCGACGAGAAACTGACGGCCCATAAGCCGCCGATTCAGCGCGATCCCGTCACCGGGAAGTACCCTCAGGTGCTCGTCGGCCTGAACGCGCGGATGACCGCACGCGCCGCGGTGATCTCGCTCGCCATCGAGAACGATGCCTACCGCGTGCCGCGCGATCGGCTGATGGAGCGCGAAGAAGCCGACTTGAAGATGCTGGCGGATTGGGAAGGCGGAAAGCCGATCCAGCCGCGTCCGACAGATGAGACTCCGGCGATCGCCGAGAACTCCGCGCGCGCGTCGTCGGGTGTCCCGGTCGATTGGCGCAATTGCGGGGTGCTCTGATGTTCGAGAAGACGAAGCATCGCCTGCAAGGGATGAAGCGGGCGCCGGCCGAGGCGCTTCGCCAGGCAGCCCCGCGCATCCAGGCGAAGCTTCGGAGCGACGCGACGACGGCGCGCGGCAACGTGCCCGCGTTCGGCAAGTTCGGAAACATCCCCATCACCGCACAGGTACGTGCGGGGCAGGTCGTCGTGACGGCGGCCGACTGGGTGATGGAGAAGGCGAAGGACGAAGGCCAGCCGAAAGCGTGGGCCGGCATCGTGCGAGGCGAAGCGAAGAAAGCCATGCGAGGCGCGCGATGACGCTCGCCGCGCAGCTCGCGACCCCTTCGACGCTCATCGATCTCATCGCCCAGGTGAAGCAGGCGTTTTCGCTCATGGCCGACACGACGCCGATCCAGGTGGGCAAGGCCTACCTGGCGAAGAACAAGGAAGGCCAAGCCAACATCGGAAGCGCGCCGCGCGTCATCTTCGCCCCCGAGGCGCTCTCAGGATCGGGCAAGATCGAGCCGCCGCAAGAGATGGGCAAGGCCGGCGCGATGGTGCACACGTGCATCGTCTACGTGAAAGGCAAAGAGTCGGGCGACGACATCGATCGCTGGAAAGCGACCTACGCGCTAGCGGATCGGGTGATCGATTGCATCCAAGTCGCTGGCACGGGGCGAGTGGAGTGGCTTTCGCTCGACGATGGATCGGCGATCGATTCGGACGGCTTTGGCGCCGAGCTCGTCTTCGGATTCATCTACCGGCGAGACATCCTGCACGATGCCGTTCGGTGGAGCCTTCCCGCGGCCGACGAAGACAGTTCGGCCGCTAAGCCCTATCCCCCGCCGGGCATCCCCGCCGGATCCGTAACCATCAATCCGACCACCACGCCCCCGAGCTGAGGAGAACGATCCCATGAGCGGCACCTACGAAATCACGGTTCAAGAGGCGCGCGGATTCGTCGCGGTGGCGGCCGATCTCGATCGCTTGGCGGTCGTTTTGGGTTGCTCGTCGGTGGGCTCGGGCCTCTCGCCCTTCTACCTCTCGGGGGAATCGGCGGTCACTGGTGTCGGGTACGGCGACGCGGCGGACGTTCTGACGACGGTCATCGAGCAGCCCCAAGACAACGGCACGGCGCGCAAATTCCCGGCGGCGATCTACCGCACGCCCATCACGACCCAAGGCTCTTACGGCGCCGTCGACAGCTCGGGCGTCACCGGCACCGTCGTCGTTACCGCCCATTCGGCGACGAAGCCCTATGGCACCTACGAGGCGTATCTCCGGATCATCACGGGCGGCTTGGTCGGCACCGACGGCATCACCTACGTGTGGAGCCTCGACAACGGACGAAGCACGTCCAACGTGACAGGGCTCGGCACGGCCACGTCGATCACGCTCCCGCATTCGAACGTGCAGTTCGATCTCGCGCCCGCCTCGGCCGATCTCACGGCTCTCAACACGCTGATCAATGAGATCTATACGGACTTCAACGCGCACGTCATTTTGACGGCGGGCGGTGTCCACGGCGCCGCGGACGGTGCGGATGTCGTCTCCATCGCATCGGCAAGCGACACCGCGACGCGTATTGCCCGCATCAACGCCCTGCGAGCGGCGTACATCCTTCACATCGCGAAGACCGCGGGCGGCGTCCACGGCGCGGCCGACACGACGGACGTCATCGTGGCACCCGTCGCGACAGACGACTCGACGGCGCTCATCCTGGCCCTCGACTTCAAGGCCAAGTACAACGCTCACCGCGTTCTCACGGCGGGCAGCGTCCACGGCTTGGCGGACAGCACCAACGTCGTGACGAGCGCGGCGCCTTCGGCGGGCGCCTTCGCGGCGGGCGACATCGTCAGGTGCCGCACCTTCGGGCCGGCGCCATCGGCGAGCGACGTGGATGCCGCATTTACGGCACTCAAAAACGCCCCGATCGACTTCTCGCTCTTGGTTTGCGACTTCCCCGTGGATGCCACGATGTTCGCGCACATCTCGAGCGGTCTCACGACGCTGCTCACGGCGGGTAAGCGCGTGACCGCGATTTGTCGGACGCGCCTGCCCGACTTCGAAGCGAGCGAGACGGAGACGACGTGGGGGACTTCGATCGTCTCGAACTTCACCTCGTCGGTCACCGATTCGCGCATCCTGTTGCGCGCGGCCTATACCCTCACCAAAGACGCCATGACGTCGCGCCTCTATCGGCGCTCGAACATTGCCCAGTTTGCGGCAGACGTCGTGCGCATCGGTCGTTCCGACATCCCGAACGCGCCGGCCGATCAGAAGATGGCAGGCGCTTCGATCTCGGACTCGAGCGGGGCCGATCTCGGGCACGACGAAGGGCCGCGCGGGGCATTTACGGGCCTCTCGAACGACACGCTCGGCAACCGCTTCTCTTGCGACATGCGCCTTCCGGACTTCGCGCGCCGCGAAGACGTCTACAACACCGTGCCGTGGGTCATGTACGCGGCCGACGAGCGAATTCGCAACCTCCCGACCCGCCGGATCGCCAACGCGATGGAGAGGGTCGCCGTCACGGCCGGAACGGCGAGCCTCGGCGGCAAGCTCTTCTACACGCCCGCGACGAACACGTCCGCCGCACGCCTCACCCCGGCTTCGCGTGCTGCGATTCACGCGTCCATTTACGCGCCCCTGAAACAGGAGTTCGCGAACGACATCCAAAACGCCGACGCGGCGGGGCTCGACACGGGGCTTGTGCAGGTGAACCCCGTCATCACGGTTTCGGGGGGCAACCTCGTCACGGTGGCGGTGACCTTGGCGCCGCGCGTCTTCGGTTACCTTCTCTCGCTCAATCTCACGCTTGCGGTGCAGCAGTAACAGTAACCCCCCTCTCGGCCAGGAGTAACCCATCATGAGCATGCGACGTGTCAACAAGATCGCCCTGGATGGCACGACCGTCACGATGATGTTCGGTCGCAACCAAGTCGCGTGCAAGAAAGCCTCGTACGCCGACAAGCTCGAAACCGAGGCCGTCTCCAACATGGGCAGCCAGGCGATCGACGCCCGCACGGCGGGATCGTATTCGACCGAAGAGGCGAAGATCTCGATGGACGCGGTCGTTTTTCGGGCGGAGTTTTACCCGCTCCTTCAGCAAGACGGATACGGCAACGAGCAGATCCCGATCGTCATCGCCGAATCGCATCCGGATCTCGGCGACGATTCGGACTTGCTCGATCAGTGCCGTTTTACGGGGATCTCGAACGCTTACGAGAACTCGAACAAGGCGCGCGAGGTGGAGTTCGGTATCGTCTTCAATCAGCTCTACCTCGGCAACGATCGCAAGACGCTCAACAAGCTGAACCCCGCGGTCCCTCTAGCGGCCTCGAAGTTCTAAACCACCACCACCCAAGGGGCGCGCGGAGGCTTCTATGGATCTACAGGCGAAAATCGATGCGGCGAAAGCGAAGCTCGCCGAGGTCAAAGCACGTCTCACCGAAGAGGATCAAAAAGACATCATCGCGTTGAAAGAGCTCTCCGATCTCGAGACGGAGCGCGAATCCGAGGAGCGCAAGCAACGCAACTTGGACCTCGATCGGCGCTTCTTCGACGCGCAAGAGAAACTCGGGCCCGACGCGAAGATCGAAGCGGTCTCGGTGCAAGAGTTCCCCGATACATTCATCGTCCGGCGCAACGGCAAGGCGCACGCCGCTTGGACGCAGGCCATGTCGAACGCCGCGCAAGCCGCGGTGAACGGCAAAAAGGACATCGATCGGTCGAGCATCAATCGCAAGTACGCCATCCAAGTCATTTACGACTGGAATGGCCACACGGACTTCGACGGCAATCCCGAGCGCACGAAGGCGCTCAATGATCTCCTCATCGAAAACCCCGGCTTGCTCGTTCCCATCACGGACGCGGCGGCAAAGCTCGCGGGCGTTTTCGCGGAGGAACGAAAAAGCGGCGCTTGATGCCATCCTGGCGAGGGCGCGCGGGGGCGATCTTGACGCGAGAGCCCAAGCGCAAACCGCCTACCGCTTGTACCTCCATCGCGAGGCGTATCGCTCGATCGGCGTGGGCGTTCGGGAGCGTGCTTCGGTGGGCGATCTTCCCGCCCCCATCATGGAGGACGCGATGAGCATCGAAGAGGAGGCGGGCGCGCTCCTCGAGGCGGAGATGGCCCACGATCTTTCGCTTCTTCGCCATCATTACGAAGACGTGCACCGAGAAAGCTAAGGAGATCCCGTGGCCGTATCCGAAGCCGAGACCGTCACCCTTCGCCTGCAAGAGGAAGTGTCGGGGCCAGCGGATAAGTCGATCGGATCGCTCGGGCGACTCGAAGCGCAGATCGTTCGCGAACAGGCGGCGCTCGGCAGACTCGGGCAGAGCGTTACAGAAGCCAAGGCGAAGCTCTCCCTGCTCGCCGAGGGTTCGGCCGATCCGAAGGCGGTGGCGGCCTTCGAGAAGCAAAAGCAGGCCGTGTCCGATCTCGCCGCGAAGCTCGCCGAGGCAAAAGACACCGTCGCGATCATGTCGCAGGCGCGCGTAACGGAAAAGGTGATGCAAGGTGGCATCACCGCCGTCGAGACCCTCTCCGCTAAGCTCGAAGAAGCCCAATCGAAGATGGCGGGGCTCGAAAAGGCCACGAGCTCGAAGAGCGTGAATCTCGATGCCTACAGGAAGCAAGCCGCGGCCGTGCAGAGCATGGGCGATCGGATGGCGGGGCAAAAGGACAAGATCGCCGGCCTGAAAGACAAGCTCGCCGAGGGCAAGGCCGCGGCGGGCTCGATGAAACCGCAGCTCGATGCGGCCGGCAATGCGATGCGTGCGATGGGCGTGGCCGGGGTCGACGGCGGAACGCAGGTCGGCCGGCTCGTCGGGATGTTTGCGAAGATGGGCCCCGAGGTGGCGATCGTCGTCATCGGCATCGTGGCCTTGACGGCGGCGGTCGCCGCGGCCGGCGCGGTCATCTACAAGGCGATCTCGTCGGCGTCGGACCTTCGCGAAGAGCTCCTCGATCTTCGCACGGCCGGTGTCTTTTGGTGGGACGCGCAGCGCGCGAACGCTTCGGGGGCTATCAAACTGCAAGAGACGATCGATCGCGTCTCGGCATCCTCGGCCGTCGCGAGGGACAAGCTCGTCGGGTACGCGACGCAGCTGAAGAACTCGAGATTCCAGGGCAAGCAACTCGAAACCGCGCTCGAAGGAATGGCCATCGCCGGCGCCGCGGGAGGGGACAAGCTCGCGAACGAGTTCCTTGGCCTCGCGCAAAACGCCCGCTACTTCGGCCAAGATCTCGACAAGGTTACCGAGCGGTTCAAGACGAAGTTCGGCGCCGTCGCCGAGGCGCGCCTTCTGTCGCTCGGCGTGCAGTTCTCGAAGTTCAAAGAGAACATCACGTGGATCTTCTCGGGCGCCGACATCGATCCCTTTTTGAAGGGGCTGCATACGATCCTTGGCCTCTTCGATCGGAATACGGATAGCGCGAAGGGCATGCGCGCGACGGTCACGAAGCTCACCGAAGCGGCGATAGGAGGCTTCCTACGGGTCGCGATCTTCCTCGTCAAGACGTACATCTGGCTGAAAACGCACGCCGCGGCGTGGAAAGTCGTCGAGTTCATGGTCACGGGGGTCAAGACGGCCTTCGTCATTCTCGGCGTCTTGGCCGTCGCAACGCTCGCGGTCATCGCCGCGGCTGTTGCGGCGCTCATGGGAGCCATCGGCCTCATCGCGACCGGGTGGGGTGCGATTATCGAAGCGATGTCCGCCGCGTGGGCGTACTTCCAATCGCATTCGCTCTCCGAGATCGGAACGGAGATGATCAACGGGCTCGTGGGAGGGCTGAAAGCAGGGGCCCATCTTGTCCTCGAGGCGCTCACGAGCATCGTCACGGGCGCGGTCAAGGGAGTGAAGAAGTACCTCGGGATCGCTTCGGAATCGAAGCTCATGAAGGCCGAGGTTGGTTACGAGATGGGCGCGGGCACAGCGGGAGGCCTCGACAAGAGCCGCGCGGAGGTGAGCGATGCGGCCGAAGGGATGGCCGCGGCGGGCGTCAAAGGAGCGAAGGGAGCGAGCGGAGGGGCTTCGTCGTCGGCGCCCGCCGGCAACGTCTACGAATTCAACAATTGCACCTTCGGAGGTGATCTCAACGAGTCGACGGTCCGCAAGATGATGCAAGCGGTTTTCGATGCCGAGATGAATGCCGCGGCGGTGCCGACCTGATGGCTGGCAATCAACCCACCCGCCTCAATCCGTACCGTTCCTTCAAGGAATGGGGGAATGTCACCGTCGGCGGTGTGCTCATCCCCGGGGTCATCGTCTCGATCGACGGTCACGAGAAGCCCGAGGAATGGATCATCCAGAAGGGGATCGAAGTCTCGCACGCCGTTACGGTGTGGCGAGGCACGAAGCTCTCTGAGTCGATCAAGATCGCGACGAACCTCTACAACGAAGCCGAATTCGACAAGTACACCGACTTCTCGAAGGTCCTTCGCCCGAAGCTCGGCAAAAAGCCGCCGTCGCTCGCCATCGTCAACGCCGCGATCAACTTCGGCGGGATCACGCGTGTGTCGGTGCGGCTCCCGGGGACGCCGAAGCCCGCGAAGGGGCTCTCGTGGACGGCAGAGATCGACCTCATCGAATTCAACCCGCCGAGGCTCGCGAAGGTGGGCCCGGCCGATCCGCCGAAGGCAAAGACAGAGAACGACATCCTGGCGGACCAGCTCGCCGAGGTTGTAGCGCAAGCGAGGAAGCTTTGAGCACGTTCGCGTGGGCGTACGGCGCCATCGCGTTGTCCATCGGCGGTATTTTCTACTGGCGTAACCGCTCGTCCGGCGCGGGACTCGACGCGGAATTTTTCTTCCTCTGCGCGGGGGTGGCTTTTCTCTGGCCGCTCTCGATTGGGCTCGATCTCTATCTCTGGTGGAAGGATCGCCAGCGATGAGCCGCCTCGGTTCGCAAGAGGTGCAGCGATCCATCATCTACATCCCGGAATGGGGCGGGTGGCACCTCGATGTGACGCTCGATAGCGGGACGCCTCCGACGGGTGACGTCGTGCTGAACTCGGGAACGCTCGCGATGCACGGACGGGTGCAGCGATCGGGCTTCGACGCGCCGGACAAGCCGCGCGCGGTCGTCTTCGGAGGCCTCGGGTGGCAGGGACTCATCACCGCGCCGATTTCGTTTCAGAGCGACGCGGGGGTGCGCCTCTCGACGGTGCTCGACGTCCTCGCGAAAGGGTCGGGCCAGGCCATCGAGCAACCGAGGGACACGACGATCGGCCTCTACTTCGAATGCGTCGCGTCCCGCCCAGGGGAGCCCGTCCGGTGGGCGGACATCTTGGCGGAGCTCGTGCGCGACGGCTACGCGCCTCCCTGGCGCGTCGATCCCGATGGGGTGACGCGCTTCGGGCCACGCACCCCGAAAGAGGTGACCTCGCGCGCCACGGTGCTCCACGTGGACGCGGGCGTCGGTTTTACGACCTACGGCATCGACGATCCAGCGGAGTTCTTGCCGGGCAATACGGTGAACGGCATCCCCATCACCCGCGTCGAGATCCGCGAGACCGCCGGCAAGTTCGAAGTCGACGCCTACACGAAAGAGCCCCAGGCGACGCCCTCCATTCGGGAGCAGATCCGCCGCATCGTCGCGGCCGAGGTGGGCGACATCATCCGCACCTACACGGTCGCCAGCGTGAAGTCGGACGGAAGGCTCGATCTGGTACCACCCACCGACGCGCCGCACCTGCCCGAGATGCAGAACGTGGAGCCGTGGACGCTCGGCGGCACGAAATACGAGGCGGCGGCCGGCGAAGAGGTGGTGGTCATCAAGCGCGATAACAGGAGCACCCGTCCCATCGTCCTCGGCGTGAAGCTCGGCGCGGGCCCCTTCGCCGGCCTGGCGCGGCTGAACGACACGGTCACGTTCGTTCTGCCGCCGGCCACGTTCTCGGGCACGGTCAACGGGCTTCCCGCCTCGGGGCTCGTGGTATGGCCGGCGCAAAGCGTCGGCAACATCTCGGTCGCGTCGGCGAAGACGAAGGGCGGCCCATGAGCCTCGTGGCGCTCGGGTCGATGTCGATCGCGGTGGCGGTGCCGGCCGCGGCCGAGGCGAACGCCGCGCTCGACGTCGCGATCGGCATCGCCGCGCCAAACGTCACGGCCCAGATCACCGCGGCGGCGAGTTTCACCCCGTCGGTCTCCCTCAGTTTTCTCGACATGATCGCGATGGCCGAGCAGATCATTGCGAACATCGAGGCAGCGATCGCGGCGATCCCACCCATCCCCGTCTTGGACCTCGATGCCCAAGTGAACCTCGCTCTCTCGGTCAAAGCGGACCTCGAAGCGATGCTTCTGGTCGTCAACGCCCAATTGACGATCCAGCTCGCCATCGCCTCCCTTTTGGCGACGGGAGGAGTGGTGGCCTACGCATGGGACGGGGCGAATGACGCGCTCGGTCCAGCTCTCACGACGGCGCTTGGAGGGGCCACCACCCACTCGAACGCCATCATTCTTTACACGACGTCCGGCGCCACGTGGACGGCGATGCAATCGTTTTTCAAGACGACGTAAATCCCGGTACATTCGAAAACGAGCACCCTATGGCCAAAAACCCCGCTCAAGACTACGGCTTGGACGTCGCGTGCGTCGTCGATGCCGATGAGCTCTTCTCGGAGGCCGAGGGGGTGGACGTCGTCGCGCAAGACGCGCTTCACGCCATCACCCAAGAGGACTTTTTGGGGCCAGGCGGCGACGGCCGCGGGATCGATGTCCGGAAATTCATCGGGGCCAAGCAAACGTTTCTCACCTCGCAGCAACCGATCGTGGCCGAGGTGATCGAGCGCGACGAACGCATCTCGCAAGTGGACGTGGTGCTGACAGCCACGACGACGAACGGTCTCGCCGACGTGGAGATACAGATCACCGGGTTTACGGACGCGGGGCCCTTCTCGCTTACGCGCAAGGTCTCCGATCTCACGGGGGAGCAATTGGAAGCGGGTGAGGGATGAGCCTTTTCGACGACGCGATCGCAGGAAACACGCTCTCCCAAGTCCGGACATTTGTCCTCGGTTACCTGCAAGCCGCGGGGCTCAAGGTGACCAATTGGCGCGTGATCGGCGTCGGTAAGCAGATGTTCGAAGCGTTCGTGGCCGCGTCGCAGGCCTATACCGCGTCGCAATCGGCCATCACGCGCGGCTTCGCGAGCCTCGACACGTCCACCGATCCGGGCGACGTCGATGAATTCGACGCGAATAACCAAGATCTCCCCGCGGCGCCCGGGTTTCTGTCGGCGATGGGGAAGAACACTTTCGGGACGGAGCGCGAAGAAGCGAGTTTTGCGACCGGCATTTGCGCCTTCCTCAACGTCGGGCCGTCTGCGCGCGTTTTGGCTCCCGGGACCATCATCTGGACGTGGACGACGGGAACGCCTCCGAATCCGCCTCCCACGTACATCAACACGAACGATCCAGACATCTACCTCGATGGGACGGTGACGGTACCGGCGGGGACGTCGATCGATCTGCCCGTGCGATGCCAGGTGAAGGGGGCCATCGGCTCGGCCCCCGCGAACTCGCTTTCGCTCACGACGACGCTCGTCGGGTGCTCTTCGACCAATCCCGCTGCCATCGTGGGCAATGATCGCGAGGACGCGGGGACATTCCGCGCGAAGTGCCGCCAGGCGCCCGCTCGTCTCTCGCTCGGCGGGCCTTCCGACGCCTACGCGTACCTCGCCACGAAAACGCTCGATGGCGCGGTGCTCTTGAACGATGCGGTGCCGCCCGTGCCGACCTCGATCACGCGCGCGCAGGTGACGCAGGACTCTGCGACGGGCATCGTCAATGCCTACTATGCCTCGGGGAGCGGCGCGGCGATCGCCGAGGACATCACGGCCGCCGTCCGCAATACGAAGTTCAACGCCTTGGCGGTCGGCGACGCGATCACGTTCACGGGCTTTGCCGCAACGGAGACGACCATCCACGTCGTCGGGACGGCGAGGATCAAGGCGCGCATCGGCCTCACCGCGCAAAAGGTCGCCGAAGGCATCGTGGCGGCGCTCGTGGCGAACGGGAAGACCATCCCCGTCGGAGGCGTCGACCAGGTGGCCAACGCTGGTGTGGTCTACACGGGCGATCTCGAGGCGTTCGCGCGTTCGGGTTACACGGGCCTTTACGACGTTGTCATCACGACGCCGGCCGGGCTCTCGACGGCGATCGCCGAGGGGCACGTGGCCGTGATCCAATCCGTTGCCGGCGATGGCCTTGGTTCCGGCGATTGGACCGTGACGGTGGTGCCGTGAAGCCCGCCGACTTTGCCGATCTGCCGTGGGAGATTCTCGCGGTCAAAAACGATGAGGTGATGGACGTCGTCGGGCGCTCGAACGTGGAGAGCGAGGCGCATCATCGCTGGCAGGCTTACGCGAGAAGTCTCGATCCTGACTCGGAGTTCAGGGCCGTGCTCACCTGCAACGGCAACACGGTGCGATCTACATGAGAACGCGCGCGAACGAGAAGACTTACCCGGACGTCGGCGGCGGCTTCGTCGAGCCGCACCATCGCGGTGACGGTATCGATTGGAGCGAGGAGTACCCGTATAAGGGAACCGAAACGACGATCGCTCTTGGAGCTCGAGCGGGGCGAGCTCGGGGGCCGTCGGACGCCGGCGGGGGGCTCGAGCGGGGCGAGCTCGGGGGCAGCTCGGGGTCATCTCGGCGATCGCCAGGGGACACATGAGCGTCTTCGTCGGCACCATCCAGCGTCTCGTCGCGCGCATCGGGCCGTGGTTTCTGCACTCGCGCAACATCGGCCGTTTCATGCAGGCCTTTGCGGTCGTCTACGACAACGCGATCACCGCACTTCAGCAAGGGGTCGCCCTCTCGCATCCCTACCGGTGCGATCCGTCGGCGTTCCCGGTGCTCTCCGTCGATCGCACGATACGCCTCTACCCGAGCGAGCCCGAGTCGTCGAAGCGGACGAGACTGGCCAACTGGCTTCAATTCCACCGCCAACGCGCAACGCACCTCGGTGAACTGCTTCACTCGCAACCGTACTTCGGAGCGGACCATCCGGTGATGCGGATCGTTCACCAAGACGGAGCTGGCGCCTCGGCTACGTGGTGGTCGATCGCGGCGGACGGCTCGCTCTCCGAACACAAGGCGGTGCCGAGCAACTGGGACTACGACGGGCAAACAGCGAAGTGGTCGCGCTTCTGGGTGATCCTCTACGTGCCCGCGTCGATCTTCTCGCTCTTCCGCTACGACGATGGGTGCGTTTACGACGACGTGACCGTCTACGACGGGATGGTCACCCAGATCGCGCTCGACATCACCGCCATGCTTCGCGAAGCGAAAGCGGGGCACTCGCAGCTTCACGGGTATATCCTGGCGACCGATCCCGCCTCGTTCGATCCGACGGCCACCGCCGTCACGAGTCCCGACGGGTGGACGACGCTTCCCGTAGGCAACTGGGGCTCGTGCATCTCCGATCCCCCGGACGCGGTCCGCACGCGCCCTCCTACGGCCTTTTGGATCTACGAACGCTCGATGGCAGAATAGAGGGAAAAATAAGATGCCGATCGGCCCGATCACCCCAGGCAATTACGTCACGGTCACGCCGGACGTGTCGCTGTCGCAGTACGCTTCGGTGCAAGCACCGACGGCGACGATGCCGGTCATCGGAGCGGACATCCAAGCGCTCACGCTCGTCGCTCTCAACATCCAGAACTTCTGCCTCCAAGAGTCGGCGAACGGGCTCGTTCGCAAGCTCGACAAGATCGACGGAGGCACGGTGCTCGGCGACACCGTTTTCTCGGGGTACGTCGACTTTCAGGGGACGGGGGTCAATCGCCCCACTTTCCAAGGTGGGATGGAGGTGGTGGGCGGCGACACCACTTACGACAACGGCACCCATCTCGAGATGCTGGCGGGCAGTGAGATCACGGGCGCGCCGGTTTTCAACGGATCAACTTGGACGTGGGCAAAACCGCAGATCGTCGACACGACGACACTGAGCTTTGCGGGCACCGGGCATATGCGCATTCGGTCGCCGTTCAATCTGAATACGTCAGGTTCGCAGACGGTCGGCATCAACAACGGTGATGAGTTCGTGTGCCCCGTGCTCACGGGGACTCTGCTTTTGACGCTCTCCACGACGGGCGCCGGCAATGGCAGTCGCATTCGGATCAATGCGTATTCGAATATCGCCTCGGGCTTCACTCTTCATGTGGATACGGCGGAGACGGCGCCCGTTCTAATGGCGAACGCAGCTGGCAACGTTGTATGCCTTGACGTGGTTTTTTACGGCGGCGCCTGGCACATTTCGTGCGCCGTACCCGTGCCATGATGGTCAGGATGAAGGAACGGGTGATCTGAATGGGATCGGGTTTTCTCACGGGAATCGTGGCGATCGTCGATGCCGATGGCAATCGCATCGACTTGCCGAACGAGAACGGCGATCACGCACCGGTCGAACTCCAACTGGGCACTGGGCTCACCGCGACGAAGACCACGAATGGATCGCTCACGCGGGTGACCATCAACGCGACCGGTGGCGGAGGAGGCGTCACGCCACGCGTCATCAATCTCAACCCCGGCGATGATGGGAGCCAAACGTTCAACGGCGACGGCTCCGCCGGGGCAACGCAGATCTACCCGTTCACGATCCTCTTCACTGGGCAAGACGGTGATGCGGTCTACAACTTCGATTCGGTCGGCGTGGAGGAGGGGTGGATCGTCCTCTTCGACATCGAGGGCACCGACGCGACGCTCGAGATTCAAAACCAGGAAGACACGCTCGCCGTGCTCACCATCGACGACAACACCAAGCAAGTCACCGGCATCTACTTCAATGACGGCGACTGGCGGCTCATCCAGATCAAGTTCCAAGTTTCCTAAAAAAAAAGGACCACCCATGTCGAGGAGACCATCATGCTAGCGAGCCAAGAGGGCATCGAGTGGAGGGTCAGCTTTTCGACGGCGCTTGCGGCGAAGCTGATCGTAAAGGCTACGCCAGGTCGCATCCGGAGTGCGTCGGGGCGAGTTGACGCAACAGCGCCGACGGGCACTTACTACATCCATTTGTGGGACGCTGCTGACGTACCAGCCGACGCAACTGCTGTGACAGCCGCGAATTCGCTCATGGCACCGCAGAAGATCGTCCACACGTCGGGCACGGACGACACCTTCAGCTTCGATCTGGCGCAAAAAGTTGCGAGTTCTGGAATCACGTTTGGCCTATCGACGACAGAATTCACGAAGACCGCCGCGGGTGCCTACCTGTCCCTCACTGCGGAGTATGAGTAAATGCGAGCGTCATTCGGGAAGCTTGGCCAGGATAACCGCTTCTGGGACCAGACAGCGTGGTTCGTGGATACGGCAGGCAGTGACAGCAACGACGGCTTGACCGCGTTGACGCCGTTGAAGACGGACGTAGAGATCGCGAAACGGTGGGGACTCGGAAAGCGTGCGCGAATCTCCGCGCCAACCACGATCACGTATGCGCAGAGTCCCACGGGTCAGACGAACTACAACGTGGAGATCATCGGCGGAGGGTCTTTGACGTTTCTCGGCACGCCCACCGTTTCGAAAGCCGGAACCGTTCTGACGGCCGTGCAGGCGCAAGTGCGAACGGCAGGAGCTGAAGCCGGCTGGGCTATCACGGGCACCGGACTCGGCGCCACCGAGGTAGGAAATATCGCGGTCATTACAGCAGGCACCGCGGGCAACATTGGTGCATATGCATACGTTCTGAAAGACGAGACGGGTGGCAAGCTTCGCGTTTCACCGTTCGGCAAGTTCTCAGCCGCATCCGCACCGTTCACGCAGGTCACCCCTATTGTCGGAGACACGATCGAGATTCGAGACGTGTCCGCCACGACATTGAGCGTCGGACTCATCGAGCTAACCGGCAACTTGAACGATCTGATTGCAGCGAGCCCAACGCGCAATTGTGTCGTTTTCGATTCGCTGTTTTTGAGTGGGTCTGCCACTACGTTCAACGGCGCCGTGATGGCCAACGGGATCCCCTGCCAATACGCACGAACGGTCCTCGATGCGATGACCGTGATGGGCTTCAATAGGAGCGTGTCTTTCCACAGTTTCTGCGGTGGAGGCGTCAGCACCAATGGTATTGCTGCGCGAACAACACAAGCCACGTTCAGGCAAACGGGCATTCGCGGGATACTCTCGTGCTCTGTTGGAACAGGGGTCTCTATCACATCGGACTGCTACTTCCAAAACGCTACTTGTTCCGTGGTGCGTGGCTCCTTCAGCTCTTCGCAAGGAGCGGCGTTTTTCGATCGAAGCACTACCAATTCGTCGATGGTGGTGGCCGCGGGCGCGTGCATGGTGCAAACAGGTGCAATCCCTGACTGGGGAACGGCGAATACGGGCCATGGCATCGTGGTGCAGTCTTGCGCCGGCTATTCGTACGCGACGAAGCCCACGATCAACAGTGGTCTCGGGGCCGGACGCGAAGCTCAAGTCGGCGGAACGGACAAGCTCTATTCCGCTGTCCCATACGTTGAAGCAACCAACAACGCTGCGCTTGTTTTGACGGCATAGGAGCGAAAAAAAATGGACACGATGACGCAAGGGCAGAGAGTGATCGCAAAAGCCAATCCGACCTTTCACGGTGTGGTAACGCGTGTGGATCCGAACGGTCTCGGTGGGTACGTGCATATGGATCTCGACGAAGAACCAGGAACGGAGACGTATTTCTCAGCGGGGGAATTGGATCCGGAAAGCTGAAAGGCGGGGACGCGGAGGGGATCTTCAGCGCGCGCTTTTTTTGAAAAGGCCCCATGAAAGCCTACCTCTACATCGAGGACGCGAAGCTCCGAGAGGTGCACTACCAGGCGCACGAGGTGTGGGCGATGCACATGGGTCACACGTTCCGGGCGCGGCGGCTGCACTTTGGTTCGGGAGCTTCGGTGTTTCCGGCGATGGCGCCCGATTACATCGTTCCGATCGAGGCCGTTTCCGTGGCCGTCTACGTCGCGACCAAGATTGTCGATAAAGGCGGACCTCTCCCCGAAGAGCACCGAGTGGCCATCGCCGAGCAGCTCAAGGCGATCGAGGGGCGAAGATGAGCGGAAAGCCACGCCCCTGTTTTCTCGCTGCTTTGCGTGGGTGACCGGCTTGTCTGTTAAAACGGTAGATCATGGGGCGTTTGCCGAATCCGCCGCGGCCACCGCCGCGTCCCGCTCCGTCTCCTAACCGGGTGACCCGCCCGCGGGGCGATGCGCCACCGCCTCCGCGTCTCGACGAGAGGCAGGCGGCCATGGTGAGGGCATACGTCGAAGGCAAAGAGGTGCCATCGACCGATCCCCCGAGCTCGCCACCGCCGGATCCTCCCGAAGAAGAAGAGAGCGAGGAAGTGGTGACGAGCGCGCCGCGTGGGCGCATCGTCGAAGTGCCGCCCGATTACACCATTCGGCCGCGCCGCACGCTTCATCAGAAGATCAAAGAGATCCACAAGGTATGGCTCGCGCTCGTTCCGCTCGCGGCCGGCGTGATCGGCGCGGTCCGGCCCCTTTGGAATGTGGGCAGCGCGATGTACCAATGGGTCCAGGGCGTCAATGCCGCGATGAGCGCGGCGAGCGCCACCGCGTCGGCCGAGAAACGACACGGCGAGGCGATCGAGGAGCTTCGCGCCGACATCGCGGATGCGGGCGCCGCGCAAGGTCGCACGTGGGATCAGCAAGACGAGATCAACCTGAACGTGCACAAGCAGATCGTCCGCTGGCGCCCGCAAACGCCACCGCCCGCACTCGGCCCGAAGGCCAAGGCCGCCGGTAGGCAGTGAAGGAGCTCGCCTTGACGCAGGCGTAGCAGTCAGGGAATCCTGCACAATGATGCAAGACGTGACTGACGACGCGATCGCCAAGATCGCGCAAGCGGTGGTGGCGCGGCTCGAGCCCGTGGTGGAAGCGAAGCTTTCGAAGCTCGAACAGCGACTTGCCTCGATGGAGCTTTCGCTCGCGCCGGTCGGTGGCCGCACCATTCACGACATCAACAGCCATCTCACCGTGGGCTCGGACAGCCTCGAACGCCTTGCCGACTCGTACGACAAGCTCAAAGAGCTTCTGAACACCGCGTTCGAGAGCCACCAATCGCATCTGGTTCTCCAACGCCGCATGAACGAATTCGAGGATCGGGTGCGAGGGAGGCTGGCCGAAGTGGATCGGATGCGAGGGAGGCTGGCCGATGTCGAGCAAACGATTGAACTCGATCGAGCAGCCATCGATAGGCTGTCGAAGCCCTCGACTTGACATAGCCGGGAGCGGGGGGCGATCCTCGATGCCATGCTCGACCCCTCCTCATCGTTCATTCGATTGGCTCGGCCGGCGCGCCTTCTCGCATGGATCACCTGCATCGTATTTGCATTGACGATCTGGCCGTTCGCGGCGCTGGCGGATGATCCGAACACCTCGGTGACGACGGGCATCCCGACGATCGATGCGATCTTGAAAGTGCTCGGCGCGCTTTACGTGCTTCTTTCGGCGATCTTGATGCTTCTGCCCAAGACTTCGAAGCTCGCGCAGGGCATCGCGCGTTTCGTTGCCGACCTGAAAAACGTCGTAGGCGAAGCCGCCGCGGTGAAGGAAGCGACGACCGGTGCGATGGCGGTGAAGATGAAACGCGAATCGACGATCCCTCCGCCGCGCGGATTTGCGAATGTGACGATCCTTGTAGGCTTGAGCGTGCTCGCCGTCGGAATGTTGGCCTTCGGGCTTCTCGTCATGGGGTGCAAGACGAACGCAGCGCGGACCGCTTGCGACATCGTGCACATCGTCGATGACGGTTGCGAAGTCTTCGTCAACGTGCCTTTGCCGGACGGGACGGTCGAGAAGGTGCCACGCGCGGCGATCGTGCGGCTGGCGAGCGAAACGAAGGCGGCCCGCCTTTCCGGGGCGACGCCGTGAAGTTTAGGACGGGGTGGCTCCCCGATCCGAAACCGGTCCACCGCGCCTCGCACCACGAGCTCATGGCGGCGGCGCCGCCGTCGCTCCCTACGCCGAATCACATGCCGTTTCGGCGAGGGGAGATCTGGCAGGGTCCCTACGGCATGTGCACCGGCGAGTCCACCACGCGCTGCGGGCAGCTCTGGTATGCGATGGCGGGGCTCGGCGATGAGGTGATGCTCTCGGGCGCGTGGAATTACCTGATGGGTCTTCTCGCGCCGTACGACGGCGAGAAGCCCGAGAGCGTTCCCGCGAAGTTCTCCGATGATGGCGCCTCTCCGAGCATGGAGTTTCAGGGGCTTCAAAACCTCGGGCTCCTTCTCGAAGAGGAGTTCCCGAGTCCGCAAAGCGCGGGCTTCAATCCCGAGCGGATGTTCCGAGCGCCGACGTCGGCCGATCTCGTGAATGCGTACGACGCGACGGGCCTTCAGTGGAGATCGATCCTCTTCGCGAATACGAAAACGCTTCGCGATGCCATTCGCGCGACGATGGTGCGGCGCGCACCGGCGAAGGTCGCGATGTTCGTCGACTCGGCCGTGATGAGAAACAGCGGCCAGCTCGTCACCTCCATCGACGAAAGCGATCCGAACGGTGGCGGCCACGACATCGCCGTGCTCGATGCCTCGAATGACGGATTCGTGAAGCTCGACAATTGGTGGCGCGTCTCTGCCGCGCTCTCCGAAAAGCTCGGGATCCCCGAGGAGCCGTGGGGCGCGGCCGATGGGACGTGGATCGTCACGTGGGATTGCCTCTTTCGGCATTGCCGACAAGCGCTCGCCTTCACCGGTGCGCCGCTCGTCAAGAAAGCAGAGTCGGCGGGCACATTCGTGAACGCGGATGCCCTCGTAACGCCCGGGCCGCTCGAATCGCCGCTCTTCAATCCGACGCGCCCGGCGAGCTCCCCCCCATCCGGGGAAGAGCTCCCCCCCAAACCCGACGAAGTGCCCCCCACCGATCGAGGTGGCGGGCGTCGGAGGCGACCATGACCCGCTTTCTCGTGCTCGTGGCGGCTCTTGGGTTCGCCTGTAACCCGATGCCGCCACCCGCCCCACCGACGCCCGTAGACGGCTCGGACGCTTCGCCGGGCCCCACGCCAGGGGCCGACGCCAATCCCCCGAATCCGCCCGTTCCGGAGGCGGCGCCGGGGCCTTCCGACGCGTGCCGCCGGTCGTACGATCACCTCGTTCTCATCCACTGCATCCCCCGCGAACCTACAGTGGGGACGTGGGTTGACGTCTGCCGCAACGGTCGCCAGCACGGCACCTTTCGTCTCGACGGCATGGATCGGGCGGCGACGCCCGAGGAGGCCCGCCGCGCCGGGGTGGATTGCCAGGGTGGCGCCGATGGCGGTCCTTCGCGCTGATCATTTCGACCGCGATGCGGCGCTCGCGAAGGTCGTGCTCTACCTCGCGCGCCACCCGAACGCGAAGGAAGAGGATCTCATCCGGTTCGCATCGGCGCGGCCCCGCGATCGCGAGCGGGTGGAGGCGCTGCTTTTCGATCTCGTCACGCGCGCGAAGCTCCTTCGCTGGACGAATGATCCCAAAAAACTCGGCACCGAGCTCCGCTATGCGCTCGCACCGGCCGCCATCTCCAAGCCTGCCATCGAGCAGCGAGATGGTGCACGGGCGCTGCTCGTCGCCACGCGCGACAAGCTCTTTCCCGGAATGAAGATGGACGCCCGATGAGGCTCCGACTCTTCGGGACGTGACGAGGGCACCCCATGCTCTTCGAGACGATCGTGGCGGCGGCTATTGGGACGCACATGAGCGTTTCCGAAGGTCGGGCGAACTATCTAGCGAACGCGATCGTCTACGCGGTAGGCCAAGATCTCGACGGCGCGGCGGCCATGATCGTGAACCTGCACGCCGAGAGCGGCGGCCTTCGGATTTACGAGCGCTGCTACTGGCCCGAGAAAGGCGGGTGGGGAGCCTTCGGGGTCGCGACGCTATGGGAAGATCGCTTCCCGGGTTCGACGTGCGGTCCGATCCGCGTGCAAGCGAAAGCAGCGTGGAGGATCCTCGCCTGGCACGAGTCACCGTCGAGAGAAGTGGCCTTCGGGCATTACATCGGAGCCAAGGCCGTCGATCGGCACCCAGAGGCCAGGCGGCGAGCGGAGTTTCACACCGTGGTGGTGTGGGAGTTGGAGCACAGGGCCTGCCTTTGATGGAGGTAGCGGCATGACCGAGCGAAACATTCTGAAGGTCCGCGGGATCGATCGTCTCTCCGCGGCCGAGCTCCGTCTCTTCATCGCGTGCGCCGATGGGCTCGGCTTCGATCCCGATTGGCTCGGGTGCGTCGTCTCGTTCGAGAGCGCTGGCAGCTTCTCCCCCGCGCAGCGCAACCAATGGGCCGAGCTCGATGCGAAGAAAAAGGGAAAGTCGTTCTACGGCGCCGTGGGGCTCATCCAATTCATGCCGGGGACGTGCGCGAGCCTCCTCGGTCTCGAGCCCACCGTGCGCGCCAATTGCGAATCGGCCATGCATCGTTTCGAGGCGATGTCGTTCGAAGAGCAGCTCTCGTACGTGCCGAAGTACTTCGCCCCCTACAAGACGCGGGTAAAGTCGCTCGAAGGCTGTTACCTCGGGGTCTTCATGCCGGACGCGATGGGACGTGCGGAAAGCTACGTGCTCGGGCAACGAAACGCAGAGGGATTCATCGGGCGCGTCTACGAGCAAAACCGCGGGTTCGACAAGAACGACGACGGGAACGTTACCCTCGGCGAGATCTGCTCGACGATCCGCGCGGTGCGCGACGCAGCGGGGGGCCGCCGGCTCGTCGTGGAAGCGGGCACGCCGGTCGTTGTCGAGGTGGCGGGCGACGGCGACGAGGCGGCGAGGATCAACGCCGAAAGTGTTCTCGCTTCCGTGTTCGAAACATCGACGCGAATGGTGGGCGAGCTCATGTCGCGCGACACGGCCGATAGCGATCCGGACCTGGCGGTGATGGTCGCCGACGTCAAGAAAGACGGGGAGCCGCCCGAGCTCGCGTAGCGCGCGCTAGAGGGGCTCGAAGCAAACGTCGTGGAGCTTGCCCGCGGCGTCCGTCAGGTGATCCACGGTCATCACGTAGAGCGGGTCGGCGCCGCTCTCGATGCACAGATGAGTGGCGCGAATGCTGCGCGATCCGAGAGGGATCGGAATGGACGCACGCGCGCGGACGCGTTCGACGAACGAAGCGCGATCGATGCCGAGGGAGACGATGGCGACTTTCTTCTCCTGAAAGAAAAAGACGGCGCGCACGTCCGGCGATTCGGCCACGTGCGGTCACTCCCGGCGTTTCGCTGGCGAAACAGAGCCGATCTCGTCGCACCAAGGGCACGTGCAGGGCTTGTCGGCCGATTCGAGTTCGCAGGCAAGGTAGAGCGTCCGGCCAACACCGTCGATGTCAATCCACACGCCCGCCATGGGCCCGTTTTGCGGCTCTTGGACCTCCGCCACCGTACCGCGCAGCGAATGCGCCTCTTTGACGCGCACGCGGTTCGTCACTTGGGCACGCGTCGAATCGAGCCGTTGCCCGTGTTCGTCCAATACGCGTAGGCGTCGTCGATGCGCACGTGACCGGGGCGCGACTGCCCTGATGCGAGCGGGATCGGCGTGCTCGATCCCGGCGAGAGCTTCATCACCTGGCCGGCGCTGTCGTGGTCGCCGTCGTAGTTGGTCCAGTAGACGCCCGAAGCGTCTACGGCGATGCCCCACGGCGCTTGTTGCCCGCGCGCGACGATGGTCGGCGGTTCACCACCGAGGGCAGAGACGCTCACGACCGTGCTGGTCCCCGGGCTCGTCCAGTAGACGCGACCGCCAAACGCGGCGAGTTGCAGGGGCATGGCCTGGCCGGTCGCGATGGTTTCTGGCGAAGACCTGCCGTCGAGAACGAGCCGCGAGACCGTACCGTTGGCCGCGTACTTGGACCAATAGAGAACGCCGGAGTCGAGCGCCAGGCCGTAGATCTGCGCGTCCGGCGACGTCGCGATCGTTTCGATGGTCGATCCGCATCCGCTGATGGAGCAGCGCCCAATTGCACCCGAAGGGCTGGCGCCATTGGAATCGGAGATCAGCATCGAGAAGTACACGTAAGCGGAATCGACGACGATGTTGTTAATGTGCCCGTTCGCGAGCCCACCGCCGATCGCGATCGTCGAATCGCTCGCCCACTTACCGAGCTTTGCATCGCCCTGGTTGCCCCAAAAGAGCGCGCCATCCGCAAAGGCGACGGCTCTCGGGTAAAGCTGGTTCGTGGCCAGGATCGTCGGTGTGGTGCCCGGTGCAGCCATCAAGGAGAGCGAGAGCACCTGGCCTACGTAGTCCGGGTGCCCGCCCTCGGTTGTCCAGAAGACATTCCCATCAGCGACAGCGAGCCCGGAGGGCTGAACCTGATTCGCTGCGAGCTCGGTGAACGCACAGAGGCCCGCCTGACACGCGCCACCGAGGCAGCTATGGCCACACGCGCCGCAGTTCTCCGGATCGCTGTCGAGCGAACCCGAGCATGATGGAGCATCGGACCCACCGGCGTCCGGACCGATACCGGGCCGAGCGCCGTCGGTTCCAAGGCCCCCATCCGCTTGCGGCGAGCGCGTGTCGATCGACGAGACCGCATCGCCAGCGGCGCCCGCGTCGATGCCAGCGGTGCACGCGCATGCCTCGTATCCAGAGCCGTCGGAGCGGCACGATTGCACGCTCTTCGGCGCATCACCGGGGCACGCGCACTCGATCTGTTGGCCCGGCGCGCAGACGTGATCGATCGGTGCGAAACCGACGGAGGCGGGGGTCCCGCCGCAAGCGGCGAGCAGCGTGAGAGCGGCGATGGTGATGGCTACGGCGATACGCATGGGGTCCTTTTTTTTTCGAGGGGTTGGGTTTTGTGATCAGGGCCGAGCGACGAAGAGGAATTGGACTTGGTCCAAAAGCCCGTTCGTCTTGATGCGTCGGACATCCTTGATGATGACACCGGCGCGATCGCAGACGATAGAAAGCGCCGACGCGGGGCCTTCGAGCTCTTCGGTCGTGTGCTCCTCATCGACGTGATTGGCCTGCATCGTGACGACAAGCGAGCGTTCTCCGGTCGCCGTGGCGCCGAGAACCGTGCACCCTTTGAGGTCCACGAAAAGTCGGCGGGCGAAGGCATCGGGATCGGCAAACACTTTGCGAGCGAGGAGCGTCAGTTCGAACTTCTGATTCATCGGGAAGTGGCTCCCTTTTGCATGGGCGTGGTGTCGTGGTGGGTGGGAGCGAAAGTGGGCACTTCGGCGGCGAGCTCGGAGGCCATGGCTTCGATGTGCGTGGCGAGCTCCAAGGCACGGCGCGAGTCGCCGATCTCGACGGCGCGCCGAAGCGTTCGCGCGTCGAGCCGCAAGAGCGCGGCGACTTGTTCGAGGTGCTGGGCGATGGGTTTGAGCCCCATCACAGACCACCGCGGACCGCATAGAGCTGGGGAGATCTGCGAGCGGACACGCGCGCGGCATGTCGGCTGTTTGCGAGGCGGGCGCGAAGGGTCATCTCGCAGTGCCACGCGAAAAAAAGCAGCGCAGCGACGTTGTCGCGGCCACGCGCAACCAGGCCAACGTCGTCGGTGGTAGCAAGCGCAACCACTTCGGAACATGGCGGCAACGAGTGTCGCGGCGTGGGTTGATCGGCGAGCGGTTCCAGTAGCATGGTGAGGCGGCTGGGCGGCGACATCGCAAGCCCCCAAGCAATGCCGTCACGTGCCCCTGAAACGAAATCGGAGCGTAGACCGGAGAGCAGATCGGATAGGATTTTACGTACCATTCGGAACCTCGCGCGTTTCGGGTGGTCCCGGTGGAACGAAATGCGACGGCTTGATTCCGTCGTCCGCCCCCCGGGGGATGGCACTGGTTAGCGCCGGTGCCATCCGCTATCTACGGTCGTTTTGCGGCAAAGATAAGGGGTTTCAGCTTTTGCCAATGGCCTTGCGAAGCGCGTTGACGAGCTCGTGGCCGCCGAAGGTAAGCTCCATTCCTTCGAGAGCGTTGATGCATGCCTCGATAAGTTCAGTCAATTCGAGCGTCTTGTCGCCGAACGCAGTGGCGGCCTGGAATTCGTTGTGGAGACGTTCGATGCCCGCCTGTTCGAATAGCCATCCACGGGCAGCGGCAGTGGCCAAGATCACACCGTCGCAGATCAAAAGTGCACCGGCACTCGATGGCGTCGCGACGTCGATGGCCTCGTGAAGCGTGCGACATTCGGCGGTAACTTCCGACGTCACCGGGTTGCAATAAAGCTGGATCTTCGCCGCCATCCCCTTCGCCCTCCAAAAGAGAAGACTAGCACCAGCGGTAACCATTGGCAACCAAAGGCTAGTTAAGCGGGTACTTATCGGGTCTGCACCGGTGACAACCGCCGCACGGGAGGAGGGACCGTAGAAAGCAGTCGAGATGCATCGGGTGCATCTCCAAGCCAGCGGAAACAGAGACGCCAGTCCCTTCGCTCAGGTCGACTTTGATCGCGGCAAGCGGTGCGAAGGGCATGACAACGCCCTGATCGGTGGACTGAATCGGCGTCTTGCACGCCAGGCACGGCGTGCCGATGGGCGTGGCCACGTGTTCTTCGAAGCGGAGGGCGATCGCGCCCCACGAGCGGCCGAACCACTTCATTGAAGCACCAAAACGGCGGCCATTCGGGCCGCGATGTAGACCGCCGCGAGCGCAAAACACATCCCGATCCAAGGCACACGTTCGAGACGAGCGAAGCGCTCTCTTCGCTGCGAGCCGTTCATCCCTTGGAACCGCTACGGAGTACCGGCGACGCGGCGAGCGCCATTTGTCGCAGGATCAAAAGCCTCGCGTAGGTGGTGATGGGCAGTTGCTCCTCTTTCGCCCGTTTCGAAAGAGTCTCGTAATCGCGGTTGCTGAACGAGACGTTCACGCGATTGCGCTCGATGGGCTCGACACGTTTCTTCGTCATGCCTTGTTTTACCTACCACCCATCGAAACCAGTTGCAACCAACGGTAACCACAGGTTACATAGGGCCGCGGGCTTGAGCCGCGGCGCTCCAGAAGTAGGAGGTGGTTGCGATGCGCAAGGTTGAATTCGACAGAATGCAAGAGCTGCGATCGATGATCACCGCGGTGGCATTCGCCGCCTCGACCGACGATGAGCGGCCCGACATGAACGGAGTTGGGCTCGAAGTCTTTGATGGCGAGCTCCACGCGCGAGCAACGAACGGCGAATGGGCGATGCGGGTGCGACGCCGGCCACGATACGCCGATGACGGGTTCAAGGTGCTCGTCCCTCTCTCGTACGTGAAGCGGCTCGTTGCGCTCATCGGCGACGGCATCGGACAAGTACGGATCGTTCAAGATCAAGATCTCGTGCGCTTCGAGGTAGAGAAGATCGGCCGGCTCGATCTGGACACCGGAGGTGTGGCGGCGATTCCCCTCGCGGACATCGACGGAGCGTGGCCTACGGGAGAGCCGCTTTCAATGCCTGCAATTGGGCTCAATCCGAGCTTGATGGCGAGCTTGGCGAAGGCGTTCGGGCAGTTCGCGGAGAAACCCACCTTGCGGTTCGCGTTTCATGGCGACGAGCATCCGATCGTCGTGACCTGCGAAGAGAGGGAATACGCGGATGCGCTCGTCATGCCGTGCATCTTGGAAGGCGAGGGCGAAGACGACGAAGAGGATCGACAGAGGAAGCTTTTTCCTGAACCTGAGGAGGCGGCTCCACGAGATGTTGCGGCGATAAGAGAGCGGCTTAAGAAAGCGGCCGACGGGATCCGCGACGCGGTGCCAGGCGCGGAAGTGACCATCTCGAGCGGCGGGCGATCGGTGAAGCTGAAAGGGAAAACCAAGCCAAAGGCGATCGTGAAGAAAGGCGTCTCGACGGCGAAGTCGGGGAAGGGGAAGCGAGGCGGGCGATGAGCGAAGACAAATGGGACACGATGGCTCGGGAACGAGCCATAAACGACGCGAGCTTAGAAAAGCTCTACCGCCAACGCGTGCACCGGCTAGTTGAGTTTGCGGATCACCCGCGCATTGCTGAAGAGCTCCGAGCGGCGCTCGCGCACACCGAACGCCTACGCGACATTTTGTACGAGGAAGTCGGTGGCAAGTTGGAAGAAGGTGCGGAAAGAAGAAAGTACAAGGGCATCCGAGCAAGCGATGAGCCGGAGGCGGCGATTGGAAAGCTACGCGTGTTCGTAGTCGAAGGCGCCTTCCACCGTCCTCTTCCCATGTACCTCTCCGTATACGCGCATTCGCCGAGCGGTTTTGAATGCGGATACGAAGGGTCGGGTCCCGCGCAACTCGCGCTCGCCATTCTGGTCGAGCACATGCGCACTTTAGGGACGTGCGCAGTCCCCGATAAGCTGGCGGTTCGGCTACATCAGGACTTCAAGAGCGAGATCATCGCGCGACTACCGCGCGACGCGGACTTCGAGATCGACATCGGGCAGATCTACGACTGGCTCGATGGCAAAGCCGCGATCACCTTCGCGTACCTCGCGAAAGAGGGAGCAAGCGAGAGCGGAAAGCCGGTGCATTGAAAAGCACGCCGCGCCAAAGGCTCTTCGGCTTCGCGCGGCCGAGATATCCGGACGAGGTTCCGGAGGCGCGCAGCGAAAGGAGGAGCAAGCGAAAGCCGGCCTTCGTCAAAGTAGACGCGGCGAAGTCCGAGCCAACGAAGAACATCTGGTTTTGGTGTTGGGTAGGCGAGCCTGATGGGGGAACGACGACGTGTTCGAACGTGCCGAATCAGTTCGCGCGTCATTGGTGCCGGCGGAGAGCGTTCGCACTCTCGAAACCGTGCGAATGTTGCTCTCTTCGCAATGGCGTGGAGAATCGCAAACTATGCCGACGCGCGCGAACATAACGCGGTTTCCGCCGATAACGAGCAGGGCGAAGAAGAAGACGGTGCAGGGCAAGCGTTACGAGCTCGAATGGGAACGCCTCTTCGATCGTCTTTGCCATCCGACAATCGAGAGAACCAAGCTCGACTTACCGCTATGGGCTCCCACGATTTGGCCGAACGACATCATGGGCGAAGGGATCGATCCCATCGAAGTCTGTGCGCTCGTTTTGGATCTCGACCACGGCGCCACGCTGTCAGGAGGTGTGGGTGCAATGCAAGACGGCCCGATGGCATGTTTGCATACATCGTTTCAGCACCAGCGCGATGTGAGGCTAAAGGATCGGCGGACGCAGGAAGAGACCATCGTCCGAGAAGACCGATTTCGATTGGTCTTCCCCCTCTCCACCCCCGTCGCTTTCGCTCGATACGGCCTCGTGTGGCGTTCGGCGGAAAGGTGGATGCGAGAGGCCCACGGCCTCGTCATCGACGGTCAGGCGAAGAACGCGAGCCGCTGTTGGTTCGTTCCGGCCCATGCCCCCGGATGCCCTTTCGAGGCGCACATCAATCACGGGCCATTGCTTGACCCGTGGCAGCTCGTGGAGAGCTGGCCAACGATCCGGGAGGTGCCGCCGCCTCTTCCGCCGCCGCGCAAGACGCAGCCGGGTCGCGAGGCGAGCAAACTGAAACGGGCAAGCGCCTACCTCGCGAAGATGCCGCCATCGATTAGCGGACAGAATGGGCATGGGGACTTGTTCAAGGCGGCGCTCGTGCTGGTGAAGGGGTTCGAATTGGACCCCGAAGACGCCCGCATCCTCCTCTTGCGCGAGTTTAACCCACGGTGTCAGCCGGAGTGGTCAGAGAAGGACATTGTACGCAAGGTGCGACAAGCGAATACAGCGCGCGAAAGTGGCGGGTTTATCCGCGATCGCGAACGGGTTTCCAAATGAACGTCGGACTTGATCCCTATAGTCACGTGGCCGATAGTCGTTCAACTATGGCCACCGGCACTACGCGCCGCATCGGGTCGTCGCTCCCGCGAGAGTTGAGAAGCCCGCTTAAGCGCGCGGTGGAAAAGGAAGGGGATCGCGCGGTTGCGCGCCGTCTCGGCTTGTCGCGTTCGACGATCACGCGCGCGATGGCAGGGCTACGCATCATGCCCGGTAGCATCGCGTTGCTTCGAGAAAGGCTTTCGGGAGCGCGTGGTTCATGACAAGGCTCGGGGGCCGGCCTGCCGAAGAGCAAGCGACGAGCGACAAGCTGGTCGAGCCCTCGAGCAAAATCATTCCGATCGATCGGGATCGGGTCCGGAAGAAAGGGCCATCGAATGATGGCGAAGAGCCGAATCGGCCCGTCATCAAGATCGAAGCCGGGCAGCTTCCTCGCATGGTGGACGAGGGCAACACGGCCCTCGCCGCGCATACCAACATTTACCAGCGAAGCGGCGAGCTCGTAACCGTCGTTCGAGAGCCCGATCGGGTCGACACGACTGATCGCGACACGCGAAAGGGGCGCGAGATCACGCTACGCCCAGGAACGCCGCGCCTTCGTAACGTTTCGGCCGCTTCGCTGCGCGTCCATCTCGCGTCCATCGCCAATTGGGTCAAGTGGGTCCCGTCGAAGAAGAAAGACGGCGAAGGGGAAGGAGAATGGGCGCCAGCGCATCCGGATTCGGCTGCCACGGCGGCGATCCTCGATCCCACGGCCGCGGGAGGTTGGCCCGACATCAGGCCCATCCGAGGCATCCTCGAAAGTCCTGCGCTCGCCCCGAGCGGCTCTCTCATTACCGCGCGAGGCTACAACGAGGAAACCGGCTACGTCCTCCTTCCTTCGGTGGATGTTGGCAAGATCGATGAGAAGCCGACGCAAGAGCAAGCGCGCGCGGCGATGAGATATCTATGGATCGAGCTCTTCTGCGACTTTCCTTACTTCGGCCTAGGCGAGAGCGATCCGAAAGACACGGATCGCAGCAAACGCTACGAGCAAGCTTGCAAGTGCCCCGATGCGTTCGTAGGGATCTGCGCTCTTCTCTCGATGTTCGCGCGTCCAGCGATCGAGGGTTCCACCCCTGGCTCGGTCTTCGAAGCGGCCTCGCAAGGCTCCGGCAAGACTCTCCAGATCCACGCGATCTCGACTCTCGCAACGGGACGAAGCGCGGGGCTGATGACTTTCCCCACTCACGACGGCAAGGTGGACGAAGCCGAGCTCGAAAAGATCCTTGCCTCGTATGCGCTCGCTGGTACCAGGGCTATCGCTTTCGACAACATCAAAGGCACGCTCGGCGGATCGGCGCTCGAAAAGGCGATGACGGCGGTGGATTCGATCGATCTGCGCGTGCTCGGCTCGAGCGAGACGCGAACGATGCCGTGGACGGCGATCATCATGTTCTCGGGAAACAACATGGCAATGAGCGACGACGTGACCCAGCGCGTTCTGTGCTCACGCCTCGAGAGCGAGCGCGACGATCCGCGATCGCGCCCCTCGAAGGAATTTCGTCACCCGAGGTTGCTCGATTGGATTCGGGAGCATCGGGCGAAGCTCATTCGCGCATGTCTCGTCATCCTTCGGGCCTTCATCGTGGCGGAGTCAAAGAGCGATGCCGGGAGCTGGGGATCTTTCGAAGCGTGGAGCGCGCTCGTCCCGGCCGCGATCGTGTATGCGGGCGGTCCCAACGTCTTGGATCTTCGCCAGCGCGGCGGTGCGGTCGACAATGGCGAAGGGGCCGCCCACGCGGCCCTCATGCGCTCGTGGCCAACGGATGTCTTTCCGAAAGGCGCCAAGGCGGGAGCGCTTCTCAAATACGCCAGCTTTCAAGAGGAAAAGGACATCGAAGCTGGAAAGGCCCCACCCGATGGGCTCGATGAGTTCCGTAACGCACTTCGAGAGCTCACCCAAACGCCGGACGGTCGCGCGCCGAGCACGGGCACCCTCGGCTTTGCCTTTCGTGCGCTTCGAGGCAAGTGGAGGGAGGGCTGCAAGCTCGATGGCGAACGCGACAAGCACAGTGGGATCGTGGTGTGGCGCGTGGTCAAGAGAGGAGATCAGAAACCTCCAACGCCATCGGTGAGCGATTCGACAGATGGAGGAATCGATCCGCCTACGGAACATGATCCGGCGGAGGACTTCGAGCGGTAAAGCATGACGCTCGACGAATTCCAAGCCATTCCCGCCCTGAGCGCGTCATTCCCGCTGGTCTTCGCCGACGGTGCTCGCTGGGACGAGCTCACTGGACATTGCGGTCACTGCACCCTGCCCATCAAGGCCGAGAATCTGAAGGGAAGCGCACACGCATGGGGACCGAAGCATGCCCCCGTCGTCTACGACGTGCGCGCTCTTGGCTATTGTCCCGAGTGCCACTTGCTCACGTCCTTCCACTACCGAATGCATCGAGACATGAGCATGACTGGATTGAGGGGCGGGGAGTGGTGTCGCTGGCGTTCCGCCAGAGAGTCTCGCGTCGGTTCCCTGTTTGCTCTCTTCCGGTAAAGCCCAAGGGAAGCCTAGCTGGCGGCAAACGCCGCAGTGCCCGCGGTGCGAGCGGCCTACGCGGATCATGATCACATCGTGACGTTTGCGCCCGCAGCTCTCGCAGATGTACGTGATGCGACGGCTTCTCGGCCGGCTCATGAATCAGTGCTTCTGCGAGTCTTGCGGGGCCATCTCGGCGCCCGGCGGGGAGCTCGAGCGGGGCGAGCTCGGGGGCAACTCGGGGCACTGTCGGAAGCTCCGCCGCAAGCCTTTCGCAGGCCAAGATAAGCCCTTGGCTAATTCCCACGGGATGGCCGCGCGACGTTCGGCGCGTCGTCTCCCAGAAAGCTTCGTCTTCGTTCGTTCTACGCGCGCTTCGAACGGAGGGAAAACCCCCCATAGATAAAAGCTTCCGTAACAGGCGACGGGTGGCCCGATAAGTCGGCCGATTGCACGCGTCGCACCGTGCACATTCTCGAGTACCCACCAACGCGGATGGATCGTGCGGATGATCCGAAGTGCCGAGCGAACGAGAACCAGGCCCGCTTCTACATCGCGCGACCGTCCTGCCGTGGAAAGCTGCGTGCAGGGTGGCGACGCCCACACGAGATCGAAGGGGCCTAACTTCGGCTCCCAATCTGTGAGATCGAAACGAAGGTCGGCCGCCGCGCCCTCCGCGTTATCGATCCGTACGACGTCCCATCCGCGCACTGCGGCGGGGCGAGAAGCGGAACCTGTGCCGCTGAACAAGTCCAACATTCGCATGACGTAGCTGGTGCTCGTCCATTTATCACGGCGCGTGTCAGACGATCAAAAAGACGCGGGCGCGAACGGTCGCGCGCGAAAGGACAGCGAATGCGAACAGTATTGCAAACAAGCTGTTGGCAATACGCGTCGTCAACGGTTGTCAATGCAAACACAAGGCAACGATGATAAGTAAAGTTATCAATGTTACCAATGCGCGCCTCAACGTGTTGTCAAGTACTTTTTTCCTGTATAGGCACGTTTGGTCTATGACA